>ERZ772940.341-NODE-341-length-22993-cov-3.24854_pt1 | contig 22993 bp, 21 predicted proteins | sample MGYA00511682_ERZ772940 | MGnify/ENA primary metagenome ERZ772940 (study PRJEB29015, sample SAMEA2737922) | human oral metagenome | biome: human oral; feature: human-associated habitat; material: dental | place: China | collected 2031 ... | reverse complement strand
CCTCATCCGTAGGATAAGGCATAACCACCCTTGAGGAGCTCGTGCAAGTAGCTCCGCAAGGGGGATTTACAACTACTTTCACTCCTTACTGCCACCCCTTTCACTCGCTCCTTTTATGCGAAGAACTCCTCTTCCCTCCACCTCCTTATTTTGCAAAGGTCTCAAGTTGGAGCGACCCTTTTCGGCGACAAGATGCAGATTTTCCACCGAACAGCCCTTTTCCCGCTCGGCCGTCGTCCGAAAACGCAAGCAATCGTGCTAAAGAAAAAGTACATTTGTCTCCGATTATCGCACTCTGCATTTCGCATCATACGAGTCAAGAAAAACTTTTTACACAACACCTGATGAATATGCCCACCGGGGAAACCCACAAGTCTCCCCCTTCCTCCTCGCATCGAGGACTGTCCGATGCCGAAGTCTTACATAGCCGAGCTACCCACGGCTCGAACGAACTGACTCCCCGCGAGCGCGAATCGCTCTGGAGCAAGTTTTTCGAGAAGTTCAAAGATCCCATCATCATCATCCTGCTCGTGGCCATGGTGCTTTCGTTTGCCGTGGCTTACTATCACTACTTCACGGGCGGAGAGGGCGTCTCCGTCTTTCTGGAGCCGACAGGGGTGCTGCTCGCTGTCGTATTGGCCACGGGAGTAGCCTTTTTCTTCGAGATGAAATCCGAGAAGGAGTTCGAGATCCTGAATCAGGTCAATGAAGACATATTATATAAGGTATATCGCAACGGCATGATCTGCAGGGTGCTCAAAAAAGAAATCGTCGTAGGCGACCTGGTCGTTCTGGAAACGGGAGAGCAAATTCCGGCCGACGGCCAACTCATCGAAGCCATCTCGCTACAGATCGACGAATCCAGCCTGACGGGCGAACCCGTTGTAAACAAAACCACCGACCGGCAGGACTTCGACGCGGAAGCCACCTACCCCTCCGATTACATCTGCCGAGGCACCACCATTCTGGACGGCCACTGCACTTTCAGGGTGGAAAAAGTGGGCGACGCCACGGAATACGGACGGGTATTCGAGGGTGCCCGACCAGACAACAGCGTACAGACGCCCCTGAACAGACAGCTCGACCATCTGGCCAGCCTGATCACGAACGTCAGCTATAGCATTGCAGCCTTGGTACTCATCGGTAGCATCATCATGTACGCCGCCAACGGCGGATTCTTCCCCTTCGACTGGGCGTATGCCCTCTCCTTTTTCCTCAATAAGATCATGATAGCCGTCACGGTCATCGTCGTAGCCGTCCCCGAGGGATTGCCCATGAGCGTGACGCTGAGTCTGGCCTACAGCATGCGCAGCATGATGAAGACCAACAATCTAGTACGAAAGATGCATGCCTGCGAGACCATGGGGGCAGCTACCGTCATCTGCACGGACAAGACGGGAACCTTGACACAGAATCGCATGGCCGTGGCAGACACATACTTCGAGCCAGAGCATGAGGCAGATTCTTCGCTTCTGGCGGAAGCCATGGCCGCCAACTCCACAGCCTATCTGGACTGCTCGGACGAAAAGTCGATACGTCCCCTCGGCAACCCCACCGAAGGAGCCTTGCTCCTATGGCTCAGAGAGAGGGGAATAAACTATCTGACCGTGCGCGAAGCCTGCCCCCTACTCCTGCAACTGACCTTCTCCACCGAGCGCAAATACATGGCCACGGTAGTCCGATCGGCTTCCCTCGGCAAGCCTGTACTCTGGGTCAAAGGCGCACCGGAGATCGTGCTCGGCTTCTGCTCCTTGCCCGATGAAGAAAAATTCGACTCCTATACCCGAAAGCTCGCCGAATATCAGGGCAAGGCAATGCGTACCATCGGATTTGCATACAAGGAGCTGTCCTCCGACAAGGAGCAGGTATTTGCCAATGGGCGTCTCCACGTGCATGACCTCCGCTTCATGGGTATAGTCGGCATAGCCGATCCCATTCGCTCCGACGTTCCCGAAGCGATCAGCGACTGTATGAAGGCCGGCATTCAGGTGAAAATCGTAACGGGCGATACACCGGGTACCGCCCGGGAGATCGGTCGCCAAATAGGGCTGTGGGACGAAAGCTGTACGGAGCGGAATATGATCACCGGTTCGGATTTCGCAGCCCTAACCGACGAGGAACTGCGCCCTCGGATAGGCGAACTGCGTATCATGTCCCGCGCTCGTCCGATGGACAAGGAAAGGCTTGTACGCCTGCTGCAGGAAGCTCACGAAGTGGTGGCCGTGACGGGCGACGGCACGAACGACGCTCCTGCACTCAACCGCGCACAGGTGGGCCTCTCGATGGGCGATGGCACTGCCGTAGCCAAAGAGGCGAGCGACATCACCATTCTGGACAATTCTTTCAGCAGCATTGCCAAAGCCGTTATGTGGGGACGATCGCTTTATCGGAATATCCGCCGTTTTATCCTCTTTCAGATGACCATCAACGTCGTGGCCTGTATCATCGTTCTGATCGGCGCATTTGTGGGTACGGAGTCGCCCCTTACCGTGACGCAAATGCTGTGGGTCAATCTCATCATGGACACTTTCGCCGCCTTGTCCTTGGCTTCGCTCCCTCCCGACAAGGGTGTGATGAAGGAGCAACCCCGCCGGCAGGACGATGCCATCATCAACCCGCTGATGGCACGACGAATTTTCGGGCTTGGCGGAGGATTCGTTTTGCTGCTCTTCAGCCTGATCCAATACTTCAAACATGCCGAACTCAACAGCATGATGGACTTCCACCTCGGTGCATGGGCTACTGCCCTTTTCGACTTCCGGCCTGTAGAGAATGCCCTTTCCGACTTTGAGCTGAGTGCATTCTTCTCCATATTCGTTTTCCTCCAATTCTGGAATATGTTCAACGCCAAAGCATTTATGACAGGGCGGAGTGCCCTGCACCGGCTGTGGAAATGTCGCAACTTCGTCCTCATCGCCCTGCTGATTCTTATAGGACAAATCATCATCACGACTTTTGGCGGAGGCATGTTCCGCGTAGTACCCCTTGCCCCGATGGACTGGATTCTCATCATCCTCGCGACGAGTCTGATCCTCTGGTTGCGCGAATTGGAACGCATATTGCCTACTTTTGCAAATCATCTTATTCATAATCGACAATAATGAAAAAAGCTATTCTTTCCGGAGCGGCCTTGCTCCTCGGCCTGTGTGCCAACGCACAAAACGTGCAGTTGCACTACGATTTCGGTCATTCCATCTACGACGAACTGGATGGACGTCCCAAACTGACTACCACAGTGGAAAACTTCACACCCGACAAATGGGGAAGCACCTTCTTCTTCATCGACATGGATTACACGGGCAAGGGTATCCAGTCGGCCTATTGGGAGATTTCGCGCGAACTGAAGTTTTGGCAAGCTCCCGTTTCCATTCATTTGGAGTATAACGGAGGCCTCTCCTCAAGCTTTACTTTCGGACACGATGCTCTGATCGGTGCCACCTACACCTACAACAACCCCTCCTTTACACGTGGATTTACGATCACGCCCATGTACAAGCATCTGGGTGCGCACGACTTCCACACCTATCAGATCACCGGCACTTGGTACATGCACTTTCTGGACGGTCTGCTTACCTTCAACGGCTTCCTCGATCTTTGGGGTTTCCCCCAAGAGAACCCAATCGGGGGCCCTGTGCTCAAAGAAGGGGATAAGTTCGTATTCCTGTCCGAACCGCAGTTCTGGATCAACCTCAATCGCATCAAAGGCATCGACAAGGATTTCAATCTCAGCATAGGGACAGAGATGGAAATCAGCAGGAACTTCGCTCGCATGGACAAATTCTCCTGCATCCCTACTCTTGCGATCAAATGGACTTTCAACTGAACGAAACTCTTCAGTAAAAATGAAAACTTGGCAATCCATTCTCGGATTCAATCCCGAGAAGCACTCCGTCCGAACGGAGTTTATTGCAGGGGTGACCACTTTCCTGACCATGAGTTACATCTTGGCGGTCAACCCCGATATTCTTGCTGCAGCAGGGATGGACAAAGGAGCCGTATTCACGGCCACGGCACTTTCTTCGGCCGTGGCTACGCTGCTGATTGCATTTTTGGCCAAGCTGCCCTTCGCTCAAGCTCCGAGCATGGGGATCAACGCTTTCTTCGCCTTTACTCTGGTTCAAGGCATGGGCTACTCTTGGCAGACTGCACTGGCTGCCGTCTTTGTGGAGGGGATCGTCTTCATCCTGCTGACGGCATTCAATATCCGTGAGAAGATCGTCGATTGCATTCCTTACAATCTGCGCTATGCTATCTCGGCCGGTATCGGCATGTTTATCGCTTTCATCGGACTGAAGAACGCCGGTATTATCGTATCCCATCCTGCTACATTGGTCGCTCTCGGGCCTTTCACTCCGATATTCTTGCTGGGCATCCTCGGCATCATCCTCAGCGCGGCACTGGTCGTGCGCAAGGTGCGAGGGGCTTTGTTCTACAGTATCGCCATTTGTACGATCGTCGGCATTCCGCTGGGAGTGACAGCCATTCCCGAAGGATTTGCCCCTATCTCCTCTCCGCAGAGCCTAAGTCCCACTTTCCTGCAAATGGATTTCGCCCCTCTCCTTTCGTTCGATATGGCTATGACGATATTCGCTCTCGTCTTCATGGATATTTTCAATACGATCGGCACACTGATCGGAGCAGCTGCCAAGACTGAAATGATGGACGAAAAAGGGAATGTCAAGAATATCAAGCAGGCCATGATGGCCGATGCCATCGGTACAAGCCTCGGTGCCATACTGGGCACCTCCACGGTAACTACTTATGTGGAGAGCGGATCGGGCATTGCCGAAGGAGGACGAACGGGTTTAACGGCATTGGTTACGGGCAGCTTTTTCCTGTTGGCTCTTTTTCTGTCGCCCCTGTTTCTCCTTGTCCCGGGTGCAGCTACGACAGGTGCTCTTGTGATGGTAGGGGTATTTATGCTCGGATCCATTTCGATGATCGATTTGTCCGACCTGTCCGAGACTTTTCCCGTCTTCATCACACTGCTGACAATGGTACTCACCTACTCTATCGCAGAGGGAATGGCCTTGGGGATGTTGGCATTCGTCTTTGTCAAACTCTTGTCCGGACAATACCGCAGTATATCCCTGCCTCTTTACATTCTGGCTGTTCTTTTCATCCTGCGCTATGCCTTTGCATGACGAATAATCGATCTCAAATAGTTGAGCCATGATCGTTTTTCCCAATGCAAAAATCAACCTCGGCTTGCAGGTTGTAGCCAAGCGAGCGGACGGCTACCACAACATCGAGACAGTCTTCTATCCGATCCCGCTGACCGATGCTTTGGAGATCGAAGTACGAGAGGATACTTGCGACCGTCTTTCCGTCCATGGCGTTCCCATTGATACTGCAACGGAGGACAATTTGGTCATGAAAGCGATCATGGCTCTTCGCCGAAAATTTGATTTTCCCCCACTGACTATCGAGCTTATCAAGCACATTCCGTCAGGAGCAGGCTTGGGAGGAGGTTCTTCGAATGCGTCTTTCATGCTGAAGTTGGTGAGGGACTATTTCTCTCTACCGATCGAAGACGAAGAATTGGCGGCAATAGCACTGACGATCGGTGCCGATTGTCCTTTTTTCGTAGGAAATCGGCCGGTATTGGCCACCGACCTTGGCCAAGTCTTTACTCCGCTACCCGATTTTTCTCTGTCCGGTCTCCATATCGCTATAGTAAAACCACCCATCCATATCAACACAGCAGCTGCATACAAAGGTCTCAAGCATGTGGGCAAACGAGAGACAATGCCGGATGAGATTGTTTACATGCCCGTAGATGAATGGAGAGGGAAATTGGTGAATGATTTCGAAGAAAGCCTTTTCCCTGAACATCCTCGACTTGCCGAACTAAAAGAAATGCTCTATCGGTCGGGGGCTTTGTACGCTGCAATGTCCGGTTCCGGATCTGCACTATTCGGTCTTTTCCGGGAAAAGCCTCAGCTCGATAAGGCTGCTATCACCGACTGCTTCCGATGGCAAAGCATCATCCCCTGACAGATTGGTTACCTACCTCCAAAAAAGAAATGGAGGCCAAAGGATGGGACGAAGCGGATGTCATTCTCTTTAGCGGAGATGCTTATGTGGATCACCCGTCCTTCGGAGCTGCCGTCGTAGGAAGAATTTTAGAAGCCGAAGGGCTTCGTGTGGCTATCGTACCCCAACCGAACTGGCGCGACGATCTTCGGGACTTCCGCAAATTGGGACGTCCTCGCTTGTTTTTCGGAGTTTCGGCAGGAGCGATGGATTCGATGGTGAATAAATACACCGCCAATCGCCGTCTCCGCAGCGAAGACGCTTACACACCGGACAGACGTTCGGATATGCGTCCCGACTACCCGACCATCGTTTACACCCGCATACTGAAAGAGCTGTTTCCGGATGTACCGGTCATTGTCGGGGGGATCGAAGCTTCTCTCCGCCGGCTGACGCATTACGACTATTGGCAGGACAAATTGCTCCCCGGTATACTCTATCAATCAGGTGCCGACCTCCTGATCTACGGCATGGGAGAGCTTCCTTTGCACGAGATAGCACAGCGATTGATAGCCGGCGAACCGTTCGACAGTTTGAAGAGCATTCGGCAGATAGCCTATCTTGTTCCAAAAGGAAAGACACCTGTGCCCTGCGAAAACGATCGGCATCTCTTCTCCCATGAAGAATGTTTGTCGGACAAACGCAAGCAGGCACAGAACTTCCGAGAGATAGAGATACAGAGCAATCGCTACGAGGCAGACCGCATACTTCAGGCCGTCGGAGATTCTACCATCGTGGTCAATCCTCCTTTTCCACCCATGAGTACGGCACAAATAGATCAGTCATTCGACTTACCGTACACGCGCCTGCCTCATCCACGTTATAAGGGGAAGATTATTTCAGCCTATGAGATGATCAAGCACTCGGTCAATGTTCATCGCGGCTGTTTCGGTGGTTGTGCCTTCTGTACCATTTCGGCCCATCAAGGGAAATTTATAGCCTCACGCAGCGAAGCGTCCGTACTCCGCGAAGTGAAAGAGATCACTGAAATGGAGGATTTCAAGGGGTACCTGAGCGATGTCGGAGGCCCTTCGGCCAATATGTACAAAATGCAGGGCTACGACCTCTCGATCTGCAAACGCTGCAAAAAGCCGAGTTGCATTCATCCGAATGTGTGCCCCAATCTGAATGCCGATCATCGTCCTCTGCTGGATTTATTGAGAAGGATCGACAAGAATCCCAAGATCAAGAAGAGCTTTATCGGCAGTGGTGTAAGAATGGATCTCCTCCTTCATAATTATAAAGACAAGGTACTGGAGAAAGCTGCGGACGAATATACGGAGGATCTCATCGTAAAGCATGTATCAGGACGTCTGAAAGTAGCTCCCGAACATAGCTCGGATCGCGTACTCAATCTGATGCGCAAGCCTCCTTTCCGGCAGTTCGCCGAATTCACCAAACGTTTCCAACGTATCAACGAAGCACATGGGCTGCGTCAGCAACTCATCCCTTATTTCATATCCAGCCACCCGGGCTGTACCGAAGAGGATATGGCCGAACTGGCGATACTGACAAAAAAGCTCGACTTCAAACTGGAACAGATACAGGACTTTACTCCTACACCTATGACCTTAGCGACGGAAATGTACTACACCGGCTACCATCCTTATACGCTTCAGCCTGTATATACAGCCATCAAGAAAGAAGAAAAGATGCGCCAGCACATGTTTTTCTTCTGGTACAAACGGGAAGAAGCCGACAAGATCCGTCGCGAGCTACACCGAATCGGACGACCGGATCTCATTGCCAAGCTGTTCGATCGCACTACTCCCTCTCGCAACGATCGCCATACTCCTCCGTCCACGCAACCTCGCAAAGACAAAAGCAAAAACCGCCATTCATAGCGACAAGGATTACACTTAAAGTCGGAAAATCTTGACGAAAGGCGAAGGCCTTTTGAGTGGAAAAAGGTAGGGACGAGACGAAAGCAATCCTCAAATTTCCAATCAGAGAAAAGCTACTTTTCTCTGGCCCACAACAAGAGAAAGAGGCCGCGCCAACAGGTGGCGCGGCCTCTTTGCTTAGGTTGGTAATCGATCGAAGTGCTGAGACTATGCTTCGTCTTTGGTCTGCTCTTCGTATTCTTTCAGCAGACGCTCTTGTACATCGGCAGGAACCAATTCATAGGAAGCAAACTTCATCGTGAAAGATGCGCGTCCACCTGTAATAGAGCTGAGCGAAGTGGAATAGTTGGAAAGCTCTTTCAGAGGCACTTTTGCCAAAAGCTGCTCATAACCCTTGCGACTGTTCATACCCATGATGATGGCACGACGTCCCTGCATATCGCTCATGACATCGCCCAAATAATCGGCAGGAACCGATACTTCCACATCATAGACAGGCTCCAGAATCTTCGGGCCGGCTTCTTTGAAAGCCGTGCTGAAAGCATTCCGACCGGCCAGCATGAACGATACTTCATTGCTGTCCACAGGGTGCATCTTACCATCGTAAACCACTACGCGCACATCGCGAGCATACGAACCGGTCAGCGGACCCTGCTCCATGCGCGACATGATGCCTTTCAGTATGGCAGGCATGAAACGCGTATCGATGGCACCGCCCACTACGCTATTAACGAAGACGAGCTTACCGCCCCATTCCAGTTCCACTACCTGCGTGTCGCGCGGAGTGATACGAAACTCCTGGCCGCCGAATTTGAACGATTCGGGCAGTGGTTTGTCGTCACTGTACGGCTCCACGATCAGGTGCACCTCTCCGAACTGGCCGGCACCACCCGACTGTTTTTTGTGACGATAGTCCGCACGAGCAGCCTTTGTAATGGTCTCACGATAAGGAATACGAGGCTCTATATATTCTATCTCGATCTTTTCGTTATGTTCCAATCGCCATTTAAGCGTACGCAGGTGGAATTCCCCTTGTCCGCTGACAATGGTCTGACGCAGCTCTTTGCTCTGCTCCACGATCCATGTCGGATCCTCTTCGCGCATCTCATTCAGAGCTGCATTCATCTTTTCCGTATCGGATTCGTTGGCAGCCCTGATGGCACGACGGTACTTGGGTTCGGGGAATTTGACCAAGTCGAAACGATGCTCCACACCCTTTTCGTTCAGCGTATTGCCACGGCGTACCTCTTTGAGCTTCACAGTAGCTCCTATATCGCCGGCACACATCTGATCCACCTTGATGCGTTGCTGTCCGGCCGGCACGAATATCTGACTGATGCGCTCCTTGGAGCCTCGGTCAGCATTGAGCAGGTCTACTCCCTCGGTGAGGGTACCGCTCATTACTTTGAAATATGATACTTCACCAATATGCGGTTCTATCGTAGTCTTGAAGAAATGGATGCAAAGGGGAGCCGAAGCATCGGGTTTCACTTCCTCTCCGCTCACTGCCACAGGTGCCGGCAGTTTGTTCACACCGGGAACCACGTTGCCGAGGAACTCCAGTGTACGGCGCACGCACATATCCTTCTCCGCACTGACACAGAACACGGGGTACATACCCTGCGAGATCAGACCGGCACGGATACCATCGCGCATCTCCTCTTCAGAGAGACTTCCCTGATCGAAGAATTTTTCCATCAGGCTCTCATCGTTTTCGGCCGCAGCCTCCACCAAAGCCTGATGCATTTCTTTCGCTTTGTCTTGCTCCTCGGCCGGAATCTCCAGTACCTCGGGCACACCTCCTTCAGGTTTCCAGCGATACATTTTCATCTTCAGCACATCGACCACGGCATTGAACCCTGCTCCCGCATTTACGGGATACTGTACGGGCACGATCTTGGAGCCATATCGCTCCCGAAGCTGTGATACAGCAGAGTCGAAGTCGGCCTTGTCCTGATCCAACTGGTTGATGATGAAGATGGCAGGCTTGTGCAACTGCTCCACATAGCGGAATTGATTGATAAGCCCTACTTCCACGCCATACTGCGCATTCACTACTACGAGGGCACAGTCCGTGACGTTCAGAGCCGAGACGGTACCGCCGATAAAGTCGTCCGCTCCCGGGCAGTCGATGAAATTCAGCTTTTTATCCTGCCACTCTACAGAGAAAACCGTAGAGAATACAGAGTATCCATACTCCTTCTCTACGGGGAAATAGTCGCAGACCGTATTGCCTGCATCTATGCTTCCTCTACGTTTTATCACTCCACCCTCGAAGAGCATCGCCTCTGCAAGGGTGGTTTTTCCGGCGCCGGAGCTACCCAAAATGGAGATGTTTTTCACCTCATTTGTCTTGTACACTTTCATGGTGAAGTCGTTGTTATTAGTGTTTTTAACAATCCGGATTAGAATCGCCGCTTCGAGAGGCTGTACAAACCTCAGGAAGCGGTGCGAATCATCTTTGCCCGCAATGTAGAAATAATATCCGAAAAAAGCAATATACGCCTTGAACGGATGTGAAAAAGCGACAAAAATACAGTGAAATGGTGATGCGATCAGGGCGCGCTCCCTCTATGTACAAGCCGTATAAAGGGGGAAAGACAGGGTTGCTTATTTAAGGCCTTTGGCACGAAGAGCAGGGGCAAGAGCGGCCGTAAGGCGGAGGAGGAGATCGAAAAAAATCATCCGACCGTTTCCATTCTGACGAATATGACGGATAGCCAGCTCCACCTCCTCCATCACCGGTCGGATATTCTGTCCCGTAATGCCTCCGCTGAGCATATTGACGAAGGATTCTTCCTCGGGAGAGAGGTAGTTCAGCTTTGCAACCTCTACTCTACTTATATACAACTCGCGAAAGAGCCGCAAACAATAAGTAAGGAACCCGATCTGGCTGACGCGTCCGAGAGCGGCCAACTCATCTGCCACGGGACGCATCTTGGAGGGATCCCCCTTGATGATACTACCCATCATTCGCCCCATAAGCACAAAGTTGTCGCGATCAGCCCATTCGCCCCGATAGAGATCCATGGCTCGCCGATAGTTGCCCTCTGCCAAATGCGCTATGCGGATGATGTCGGCCGTATTTCCCTTATTGTTACGAGACAGGGCCTCCACTATTTCGATCTCGTGCAGCAAGCGCACGTTGATCAGCTGTGTACGGCTCCTGATCGTACCTAACACCTTGTCCGGCTCGCTGCTGATCATAAAGAAGAGCGTATGCTCGGGCGGCTCCTCTATCAGCTTCAGCAGTTTGTTTGCCATGGCTTCATTCATCCGTTCCGGTTGCCAAATCATCACCACACGATACGAGGCTTCATAGATGCGGAAGCTGAGTTTCTGCTCCACGGCTTCGGCTTCCTTGCTGTAGATGATGGGTTGGCTGTTGCCGGCTTTGATGTATTCGAGCCAGTCGGCAGGGGTAAAGTAGGATTCCGACCCGAGCATCTCGCGCCACTGACGGATGTAGTCATCGCTCGGTGCAGGTGAAGAGGACGCGTTTACGACAGGATAGACGAAAAACAGATCGGGGTGTGCCAGCACATCGTATTTCAGACACGACGGACAATGACCACAAGCATCCGTATCGGTCGGCATCTGGCAGTTGAGATAGCGTGCGTAGGCCAGAGCCAAAGGGAAAGCCCCTCCCCCCTCTTCTCCGGCAAAGAGCTGTGCATGGGCTATCTGCCTCGTCTGAGCCGTTCGTCTCAGATAGGTTTTCAAGTCTTCAAGTCCGGCAACGTCGCGAAAATACATGGGTCGATGATTGTGTACTGATTGCCCTGCAAATATACGTAGAAGGGGAGACAAGGGAGTTTCCCTCCGCAGTTTTTTCGATTCATAAAGTTGTAGTCTGTCCATTCTCTTTGAATACTTGCGGCTACCCGTCTTGTTATTAAGCATAAAAGCAATTCGAATCAATCTTTATTACACGTAACAATATAGTATTACATGGCTGCTTTTTATTAGAAAAACAGAGGAGTACTATAAGAAACTCACTTGTGATTCTATGAAACTTCCTATGAGATTCTCCAGAATTTCAATTTAGATTTTGACAAAAAGTTCTATATTTGCAACTTAATCATTAGTACTTGAAGCTCTATTTCTCTTAAGTTTCGCCCTTATATCAGTGTAGAAAATTATCACCGCTATAGGGAACTGATGACAAACAGATGCTGACAAGTCCGTATCGAAAACAAAACAACCCTACCCTATTTCGCTTATGTCGATCCTGTATAATTTCCGCAAGATGCCGCCACGTCCCGACCAAAATGAACCCGAAGAGGCGGAAGGACGGTTATTTGCTCAAGCTATCATCCAACGGCAGTACACCACCGAGGACCTTTGTCGGGACATTTCGGACAGGTCGTCCTTCAGCTCCGGCGACATCACGGGACTGATGATAGCCATGGAGGAGTTGATATTCGAGTATCTGGCTTCGGGCTATAGCTTCCGGCTGGGCAATATCGGCACATTATCGGCCAAAGTAAAATCGCGCGGAGTAAGAGACAAAAAGGAAATCCGATCCGGTTCCGTCCAAGCCGTGGATATCAATTTCCGTTCCACACCGCAAGCCAAACGACGGATGCGCAGCATGAGTGTGAAGCGCGGTCCGAGCTTCGGCCAATCCTGCCCCAAAGCAGACGAGGAAGAACGCTATCGCTTGGCGGCAGGGCACATCCGCCACAGAGGATACATTCGGATAGCCGAGTACAGCACACTATCCGGCCTGCTCAAACACAGTGCTACAAGGGAACTGAACCGCTGGGTACAAGAAGGTAAATTGGCGACACGCGGACTCTGCTCGCACAAGGTATACGTCCTGCCTGAACCCACATCGCAAAACAGTGAATCGATAGATTAGGCAAACAATGAACCAGCGAAAGCAGCAAGGGCGGAGGCAGCCACCGGGAGAAAGGAGACCGAGTCGCAAGCGAATGGTCTGGGGAGCAATCGTCGTCCTCCTCAACTGCGTCCTCCTCTTTCGCTTGTGCAGTGCCGACAAAGAACCGGACAGCGGAGCGAAAGCGACGAAAGAGCAGTATTGGCTCAACTACGATCCCGATCGCCCTGTAACGGACATACTGAAGTACGACTATGACAATCGCATGATCATCTATCGCGACACAGGCCGATTCTCCGACACCCCCTCTCCCACACCGGATGAAGGCGAGATAAAAGCGGATCAAGACGATGAGCGCGAACCCCTCAATGACTACGAAGACTACTACGAAGAGCTGTACGACTACTTTCACGATTAGAGAATGTACAACTCTAAAAGAATTATTAGCAAACTAAAAATTAAAGAGTATCTAAAAAATGAGACCCCAGAACAGCAACAAAGGCGCAAAAAACGATGAAGAAAAAGTAGTATCGATTGACAGCGTAGATACTATCTACAACAAATGTATTTTGAACTTGAAAGGCAAAACACTAACAAATACGCAAGGAACAAATAAAATAATTGAGGTCAATCAAGATGAAGTAAAAAGAATTACCATAAATAATAAAGTAAACCGGATTAAATCCCAAACGATCAAAGAAGCTTTAAGAATAGTAATAGAAAAGAAATCTGTGACACGAAAAGAAATATATGACACATTTCTTCGAAGAAACTCTTCAGGAATAGTACTAATCCTTGCAGAAATCCCTTTTATAAGAAGTATCAACAAGCCTAATATCACTCTTGAACTTATTGAAGAGGAATACGAAAAGTTTATTTCTAACTTCAAGCAACATTAAACCTGCCACTTCCGTTATACCCTATACTAAATAGAGAAGAACATAATTATGGAGAAAAACATGAGACCGTATACCGTACTATGGGCCGATGATGAGATCGACCTGCTCAAACCGCACATTCTATTTCTCGAACAGAAAGGGTATCAGGTAACACCCGTACTTAGTGGAAACGATGCCATAGAAGCCGTGCAAAATAACGACTTCGACATCGTATTTCTCGATGAGAACATGCCCGGCATCGGCGGACTGGATGCTTTGCAGAAGATCAAAGAGCTGAAACCCTACACACCCGTCGTCATGATAACGAAAAGCGAAGAGGAGCATATCATGACACAAGCCATCGGGGGAAAGATAGCGGACTACCTCATCAAACCGGTGAATCCGAATCAGCTCCTCCTGTCGCTCAAAAAAAACCTGCAGCAGCACAGTATCATCAGCGAAACCACTAACACGAACTACCGGCAAGAGTTCGTCCAACTTGGCGCGCAGATGAGTGGTAAGCTCTCCTTCGAAGAATGGAAAGAACTGTACCGCCGGATCGTATTCTGGGAGATAGAACTGGAACAAGCCGACAGACAGATGGGCGAACTCCTCGAAATGCAGAAACAGGAAGCCAACCGTCTCTTTGCCCGATTCGTCACACAAAACTATCGGGAATGGATTGCCAAGCCGGATACACGTCCGACGATGAGCCCGGATCTTTTCAAACAAAAGGTATTCCCCCTACTCGACAATGGCGAAAAGGTATTCTTCATCCTCATAGACAACTTTCGGCAGGATCAGTGGGAGAGCGTGAAATCCATGCTCAGCGAGTTTTACACCTTCGAAGAAGATATGTACCTGTCCATCCTGCCGACAGCGACCCAATATGCACGCAATGCCATCTTCTCCGGCCTGATGCCGCTGCAGATAGAAAAGATGTTTCCCGACCTCTGGGTGGACGAAGAGAGCGAAGAGGGTAAGAATCTCAACGAAGAGCCTATGATCCGGACGCTGATCGAACGCTACCGCAAGCACTACAGCTTCTCCTACAATAAGGTATATGAGACCAAGTTCGGCGAACGGCTGCTGGGACAAATCCGGTCACTGTCGCAGAACCAACTCAATGTGATAGTCCTGAACTTCGTGGACATGATGTCGCATGCTCGTACTGATAGCAAGATGATTCGAGAGCTGGCATCCAACGAAGCAGCCTATCGCTCGCTGACGAAGAGCTGGTTCAAGCATTCGACTACCTACAATCTCTTCCGCAGCATTGCCGAAATGGGTTATAAAGTGGTATTGACCACTGACCATGGTACTATTCAGGTGAAGAATCCCGTCAAAGTGATCGGGGACAGAAGTACCAATACCAACCTCAGATACAAAATAGGTAAGAACCTCGACTACAACCCGAAAGAAGTATTCGAGATCAAAGATCCTGCAAGTGTAGGGCTGCCCCATAACAACCTCTCGGACAAATTCATCTTCACGAAAGAGGATGACTTCTTCGCCTACCCGAATAACTACAACTACTACGTACAATACTATCGCAATACATTCCAGCACGGAGGCATATCGCTCGAAGAGATGCTTGTGCCCGTAATTACGATGCAACCCAAGTAAATACTTCATACATGAATACGATCACTATCGATAGCACGTCCGACCTCAGCCGCGCAGCACGCGACTTCATTGCGCTGATGGGCGACAATACCGTTTTTGCCTTTTATGCTCCGATGGGTACGGGCAAGACCACTTTCATCAAAGCCGTATGCGAGGAGCTGGGTGTCTCGGACGTTATCAATAGCCCCACCTTTTCGATTATCAACGAGTACCGCTCGGATCAGACGGGCGAACTGATCTATCATTTCGACTGCTACCGGCTCAACAAGATAGAAGACGCCCTGAATCTGGGTGTAGAAGACTATTTCGATAGCGGTAGTCTCTGCTTTATCGAATGGCCGGAGCTTCTGGAACCGATACTCCCGAACGATACGGTTCATGTCCGAATCGAAGAGCTGGAAGACGGCAAGCGCAGGCTTACATTCTAATACCTGCTCCGATGTCGTTCGTCATTCGGGACTTCTATCTCATCCTCTTTGCCATAGTCGGTCTGGTTTCGCTACTGACTGCTCTGCTCTGTCCGGATTGGCTACTGAGCAGCCGAGGCGCACGCATTTGGATCAATGCCTTCGGCAAGCGAGGCGCACGTATCTTCTATATTATAATAGGAGTGGCCTTGCTGAGTGCTGCGGCTTTCGGGCTGATCAAACTCTGAAAAGTGTCTTGCAGTAGAATCGTCATCATAAAAGAGACCGCCCCTGCTCAGCCTCATTTTCGTATATTCCTTATAACCTCTTCAAGGGGAAACCTCTACCTTTACGGTCGGAATCAATTTCAGACCGATGGATTACGAAATAGAGAACAACCATGCCGACAGTATTCGCAGGGGAAGTATCGAAGTGATATGCGGCTCCATGTTCAGTGGCAAGACGGAAGAGCTGCTACGCCGTCTGCGGAGAGCTAAGATAGCGCGCCAGACAGTGGAGATATTCAAGCCGACCATCGATATACGCTACGACGAAACGGATGTCGTTTCGCATGACAAGAATGCTATCGCTTCCACCCCAGTGGACAATTCGGCCAATATACTGCTGCTATCCTCCCAAGTGGATGTGGTGGGGATAGACGAAGCCCAGTTCTTTGATGAGGGTCTTGTGGAAGTAGCCCAGCAATTGGCCGATCAGGGTGTTCGCGTTGTGATCGCCGGATTGGACATGGACTTTCGACGTCAGCCTTTCGGACCTATGCCGGGCTTGTGTGCCATAGCCGACTCCGTGACCAAAGTTCATGCCGTGTGTGTGGAATGCGGCCGATTGGCCAGCTATTCTTTCCGTCGTGTCCAAGGCGATCAGCAAGTGATGCTGGGCGAACTGAACGAATACAGTCCCCTCTGCAGAACCTGCTACAGGAAATGCAGTTCTCCCCCACAAACAGAAGAAATCCATTCGACAATATGAATAGCAGACATCTGACAATCACAATCATTGCCGGCCTCTCCCTCTTTGTACTGACATTGAGCGGCTGCTCCGTAACCCAACAGGATCCGCAGTGGACTCTCGGCGGAAAGCTCTTTACTTCGGCCTGGATACAACGTTCGGCCGAATATCAAGCGCTTTGCATTCAGGCATACAACATCGCCACGGAAAGAGTGGACGCTCTACCGGCAGAACGTAAACAAGGAGATAGGCCTTATGCCATCGTAACGGACATAGACGAAACCATTTTGGACAATACGCCTAACTCCGTGTATCAGGCTCTCAGGGGCAAGGATTATGATGAAGAGACTTGGGGGAAATGGTGTGCACAGGCCGATGCCGACACACTGGCAGGAGCTTTGTCTTTCTTCCTCCATGCAGCGAACAAGGGGATCGAGGTCTTTTACGTCACCAACCGCAGAGACAATCTGCGCGAAGCAACTCTTCAGAACCTTCAGCGTTACGGATTCCCCTTTGCCGATGAAGAACATTTGCTTACGACCCATGGGCCATCCGACAAAGAACCCCGTCGGCTCAAAATACAAGAACAGTATGAAATAGTATTGCTCATAGGCGACAACTTGGGCGACTTCCACCACTTCTTCAATACGAAAGAAGAGTCCGGACGCAAACAGGCTCTGGGCCTGACAGCCGGGGAGTTTGGCCGGCACTTCATCATGCTGCCCAATCCCAACTACGGATCTTGGGAACCGGCATGGTACGGCGGGAAGTATCCGCCACTGCCCGAAAGAGACAAAGCACTCAAACAACTGCGCTCACAGAACAGCAGATAGCTCCTTAAGCAAACACATCGAATAGACAGACTCACACTATGGACAACAAACGACTAAGCAAAATAGAAAGACTGCTCCAGAAAGAACTCAGCGAGATATTCCTGCGGGATGCGAAATCCCTGCCGGGCGTAATAGTTTCGGTAACGAACGTACGTGTAAGTCCCGACCTCAGCATCGCACGTATACACCTGAGTATATTCCCATCCGAGAAGAGCAGCGAGATTCTTGAGAGCATCAAACACAATACAAAGACGATCCGTTATGACCTCGGGCAGCAAGTTCGTACCCAACTGCGCAAGATACCGGATTTGACATTCTACATAGATGACTCTCTGGATTATCTGGAGAATATAGACCGTTTGCTCAATCAATAAGACACGGTCGCTCTCTATCAAGACGCTGTGAACTTCCCTTTTTTCATAGCCCGCCGTTACCTGTTCTCCCGCAAAAGATTCAGTGCGGTCAATGTGGTTTCGCTCGTTTCAGCGATAGCTGTCTGCGTGGTCTCTTCGGCCTTGGTTTGTATCCTCTCTATTTTCAATGGGTACGAAGCTCTGATCATGACGCATTCGGCAGTAACGGATCCCCCTCTTATGATTCGTTCGGCAGACAATTCGCTGATAAAGGCAGATGATAAAACTCTGCTCACAGCTCTCGAAACGAAAGGGATCGGTTCGTACAGCTTTATCCTCACCGGAGAAGGTCTTGTAAAGACGAAGTATCGACAGCAGGCTGTTTCTCTCATGGGTGTGGATGATCGCTATCCCTGCACTGTGAAGATAGACTCCATCGTCTTTGCAGGCACATTCGTTACGGATACGCTATCCGGAGCTACAGCTCTGAATGTCGGTGCAGCCATCGCAACAGAAATGCAGCTCGGTGCAGGCTTTGTAGAAGCTGTGGAGGTAATTGTTCCCCGTCGTATCGGGCTGATCAATCCACTTGTTCCGGCCGGTGCATTCAAGTCGCTCCAAGGACAAGTGGCCTCGGTATTTGCATCCGGCCTGCAACCCGAGGACAATTCCATCATCCTTTCCATAGACAGTCTGCGCAAACTGCTCGATTATTCGGATCATGAAGCAGAAGCCGTGGCCATACAGCTACAAACGGGTAGCGATGCAGAGCAAATAGCTCTCCGCTTAAAAGAGACTCTGGGGGACAGCTACCAAGTACTCGATTTGGCCGGACAGCATCCCGAAATCACTCACTTGATAGCGATGGAGAAGTGGATGAGCTACCTGATCCTCCTGTTTATCCTTGTACTTGCTACATTTAATATAGTCAGCAGCCTCTCCATGCTCCTTATAGAAAAGAAGGAAGACATCTATACGCTTCACTCAATGGGAGCAACATCCCAAACCATCTCTCGTATCTTTCGGATAGAAGGACTGCTCGTCTCCATGACGGGGGCAGCCATCGGCATTCTGATCGGTATAGGCTTGTGTGTGCTACAGCAGCAGTATGGCCTGATCACCCTGCAGATGGGCTTGGGATCGGTGGCATATCCGGTCAGAATGGATGCAGCGGATCTGGTCGTCATATTCCTGACGATATTCACACTCAGCTACTTAGCTGCCTATTATCCTGTCCACTACTTCATCAATCGCAGACTGAAAAATAGCTGACGAAAGGCCTTATTCGGGAATGAGGACCATGTGCAAAAGCTTTGGAACAAGGTGTTTGCGTATATCAAAGTTCGTATCTTTGTAGCAAAGGAGTGCCGGCTATGCCGATTAGATGTTCAGCAAACGAACTCGGAGAAAGTACACGATGACAGACAGTATAGTTATTATCCCTACCTACAATGAGCGGGAGAACGTGGCCAAAATGATAGAAACGGTCTTCGCTCTACCCAAAGCTTTCGATATTCTGATAATCGACGATGGATCGCCCGACGGAACGGCTGCGATCGTCAAAGAGAAACAGGCCATCTATCCCGAAAGACTTCATCTGGTCGAGAGACAAGGCAAATTGGGTCTGGGTACGGCCTACATAGCCGGATTCAAATGGAGCATCGCGCGAGGGTATGACTATATATTCGAGATGGACTGCGATTTCAGCCACCCGGTAGACAAGTTGATCGATCTATACAATGCCTGCGCCGGAGGAGAAGCCGATGTAGCGATCGGCTCGCGCTATGTATCGGGCGGAGGCGTCAAGGACTGGCCTAAAAGTCGCGTATGGATGAGCTACTACGCATCCGTATATGTGCGTCTCGTGACCTTGATGAATATATGCGACACGACTGCCGGATTTGTTTGCTATCGCCGCGAAGTTCTTGAAGCCATCGATCTTGATTCGGTACATTTCAAGGGCTACGCTTTCCAAATCGAGATGAAATACACGGCCTATTGTCTCGGATTTCGCCTGAAAGAGATACCCATCACTTTCGTCAATCGTGTTTTGGGAACGTCGAAAATGAACACTTCTATTTTCGGTGAAGCTTTTACGGGCGTGATCAAGCTACGCTACTGGCACTTATTCAAAGGATTTCCCAAAAGAAAATAGTACGAAAGAGATGAAAATTCTTCTTCGCAACGCACTTATCACCAACGAGGGAAAAACCTTCCCCGGTTCGGTGATGATTGATGGCGCATTTATCTCCCGTATTATCGAAGGAGAGCTACCCGCGGATGACAATCTCTCCGCCGATGAAGTCATAGAGTGTAGCGGTCTGAGGCTATTCCCCGGATGTATAGACGACCAAGTTCATTTCCGCGAGCCGGGACTGACGCACAAAGCTACCATCGCCTCTGAAAGCCGGGCAGCAGTAGCGGGCGGAGTCACTTCGTTTATGGATATGCCCAATACGAATCCTCCTACCACAACGTGGGAGCGACTGCTGGAGAAAAGGCAGATCGGTGCAGACACGGCATGGGCCAACTACGGCTTCTTCTTCGGTGGCACGAATGACAACATCGATGAGATCAAACGGGTGGACAAGCATCTGGTACCCGGTCTGAAGCTATTCCTCGGTTCATCTACCGGCAATATGCTTGTGGACAATAAGGAAACGCTGGAGAAAATATTCGGAGAATGCGACCTGCTCATCGCCACGCACTGTGAAAAAGAGGAAATCATCCGAGCCAACAAAGAGCACTACAAAGCCAAATACGGGAATGATATGGACATACATTTCCATCCTCTCATCCGTAGTGAAGAGGCTTGTTACCGCTCATCGGCAGAAGCGGTGGAGCTGGCCGAGAGGATGAATGCCCGTCTGCACATCCTGCATCTATCGACAGAGAAAGAACTGAGTCTCTTCCGCAACGATATACCCACAGCACAAAAGCGAATCACGTCGGAAGTCTGTGTACACCATTTGTGGTTCAGCGATACCGACTACGGCAGACTTGGCAACAGGATCAAATGGAATCCGGCCATCAAAAAAGAATCGGATAGGGAAGCCCTTCGTGCAGCCGTGCGCAATGGACGTATCGATATTATAGCTACGGATCATGCCCCGCATCTGCTAAGAGAAAAAGAAGGCAGTTGCTTGCAGGCTGCATCCGGCGGGCCACTTGTGCAGCACTCCTTGCTCGCCTTGCTCGAACTCTGCAATCAAGGCATATTCAGCATCGAAGAAATAGTAAGCAAAACGGCTCACATACCGGCCACTCTCTTCGCCATAGAGAAGAGAGGATACATTCGTCCGGGCTACTATGCCGATCTGGTGCTTGTGGATCCGTCATCTCCTCTCACCGTATCTGCGGATAATATACTTAGCCTCTGCGGATGGTCTCCTTTCGAAGGCTTCACCTTCAGCCACAGTGTCGCATACACTTTTGTCAATGGATGCTTGGCATATGCCAAGGGAAGATTAGCCGAAAGCAGACCCACGGTACATCCGCTATTCTTCAACAGATAGGAGATTCGTATTCTTCTCTCGTCGTTCCGTTTTGTCTTGCACATTGTCTAATCTTTGCCTATCATTGCTCGCGCCGGACAGTTGATGTATCGAATATGGCGATCAAGTCCATAAAGATCTTCTAAACAGGTTACGGCCACAGTATAACATTTGCCCCTCAATCCTCATGGAAGAAGAAAGACAGCAATCACCGCTCGAAGGCCTGTCGGAAGAAGCTCTCAAACACGTCCATCAGCTTGATGAGCCTATTCCGATAGAATTGCAAGCCTCTTATTTCCGTTTGTCGGCAGAGATGCGCAGACGTGGCATACAGCTTAGCGAGAACGAAGTCCAAGATGCAGAGCAGCTATTGTTCGATCCCGTACTTTCGGACGACATCAAGAAAATGACTCTGCTGCGCCTTGCCATCACTGGCAACATCACAGTATTCAGGATTATCGAACGCTATCTCGAATCCGCTCCCGACTCGATGAGGCCTTGGGCTTTGATGGCCCAGCTGGAAGCTCGCATAGGTATCCTATCCGATCTGGTAGACGAGAAGCAGCTGGTCATAACCAGTGGTCTGGGCGGCCATGATGGCATGATGCGCTTCATGGCCTTTCTCCATACGGACAAACTGCAAGACTTCGAACACTATCAGGAAGAACTGATAGAGAAGGAGTTGCTATACCGTATCGGCAAAGCATCCGGTGAAGTAGAACGGCTGGAGATGCACAACAACTATTTGCTCCTGACCTTCCTCGTCCCGATCAACTATGATCTGCGAAACTTCTTCTCGTCCTTCATCGCCGAGTGCAATCAGTTCGGCCACTTTCTGTCCACCACGTTTATCATCACCAATACCCAACTGCTTACCCCGCAGGGCGCCCAAGTAGCCCTGAAGAAATATGCCGAAGAAAACGACCTTCCTGCAACTAATTAAATATGGTATCGTGGGCGTATCCAATACGCTCATTTCCATGATTGTAATCTTCCTGCTACTCAAAATCGCCGGTATGAAAGACGGTCCGGCCAATCTGATCGGTTATATAGCAGGACTCATCAATAGCTTCATTTGGAATCGTAAATGGACATTCCGGAGCCGGACCTCTTGGAGGCAGACATTCGTACCATTCATCCTGATGTTCGTAATATGCTATGCACTCCAATACGGACTTTTGATGTGGCTCAACGAATACTCCACCTCCTACGACAAGTATTACAACCACCTGATAGGAATGGCCTTTTTCACCATTATCAATTTCCTTGCCAATAAGTTCATTACATTCGGCAAAGAACGGTAGTGCGATATTTGGACAATAGAGAAAACTCTTTATCTTTGCAGCGCAATAAACCAATGGGGTATTAGCTCATCTGGCTAGAGCGCGACACTGGCAGTGTCGAGGTGAGCGGTTCGAGTCCGCTATACTCCACCCAAAAAGAAGGTGCAAACCGGCAGTCGATGCAGTTTGCACCTTTTTCTTTTGTCCCCATCGGATGCTTTTCCTCCCGTCCCTATCTCGACAATCTTCCAAAAGAAAAGCCGAAAGACAATAATCCCTATCAGCATAATTACGAAAGACAGAAGTGATTGTTTTAGAGGCACTTAGAAGGAATTTGCATTGTTTCCAAAACTCCCTTTTGGACATTGCCACAGAGGCTGAAAACCATGGCCAAACCAAAGTATATAGTTTGGCTTTATCAAAGTAT
>ERZ772940.338-NODE-338-length-23104-cov-2.54176_pt1 | contig 23104 bp, 16 predicted proteins | sample MGYA00511682_ERZ772940 | MGnify/ENA primary metagenome ERZ772940 (study PRJEB29015, sample SAMEA2737922) | human oral metagenome | biome: human oral; feature: human-associated habitat; material: dental | place: China | collected 2031 ... | reverse complement strand
GGCACGGCAGGTTTTATTTTTACTCAAATCCGCTCAATTCAAATCCGTTTAAGTGCAAATCCTATTCAATCGGCAGCTCGAGCAAAAGTTCTATTTCTGCCTGAGAACGCTTTAAGCGGCTGGCAATTGCGGGAATCGTCCAGCCCTGAAGTTTAAGCTGCCTTACAAGTTCTCTTTCCTGCGGATTTATATGACTTTCTTCGCGGGGATGATTTTTTCCTGCATCGCGCTCGGACAATAAGGCAAGTTGTTTAAAGCGCGATTCAATCTGCGTATTCAGTTCCGCAAGACGCTGTTCGCTTCTGCCCAATCCTTTATTAACCGAAGTGATTTCTTCCATGCGCTTTTCGGTTTCATCGAGTACATGTTGAAGATTTCCAAGTTTCTCCGCAGCTTCACCGATTTTCGGACCGTTTTTCATAAGCGCATCTACATTTCGCTGAATTCCGCGTATTTCGTCCGGCAATCTTTCAGTTTGTCGAGAGCAATCGTTCAGGCGGTCTTCAATAGTTTTAAGATTTTCAAACGAAGTGTCGATATCCTTACAAACTCTGTCGATAACTTCGTTTTTCTGCTCAAGTCTGTCGTAGCGTCCGGAAATACCGGCAAGAGATTCTTTGAAATCGCGTATACGCAATTCCATATTCTGAAGTTCATCGAAAGTCGCATATAAACCGCGTATTTTTTCTTCAATGATGTTGGACGAAGAAATCGCTTTTTCATATTTGCTGCCAACATCATCCATACGCCTTTGCTGCTCTTCATAACCGTCAAGCCCGCGGTCAATTTCGGTTTTGATTTTGATAATATCGTTATATTGTGAATTGATATTCGCTGCCGCAGCCTTAAAATCTTCCAGACGTACAAAATCATCATTAAGTTCGCTTATCTTGTCGTCAAGCTGCTTTTTAATCTGCTCTGCACGCTCATAAACGGCGGTCATATTTTTAACCGCTTGCAGTTCCCGCTGAAGTTCGCTCATGCGTGTCTGCATATCGTTTGAATCGTTGTGCATTTTCATAACAAATGCGGACTGCTCATTGCGATTTTGCTCCGTAACTTTTTGAATTTCTTCGCTTAGCTCATTGATTTTCCGAGAAGCATCTGCATTTTGACGGCTTACTCGCTCTTCCGTATCTTTAAGCATCTGCTCATACATGGATTCCAAGCGTGAAATTGTATCTTCATTGCGAGATTCATAAAGCGCAAGAGAATTATTCACCTTTTCCTGTAATCCATCTATGTCCGCAGAAATTTTATCCTGCTTAAATGAATATTCCTGCGCATATTCATTCATATTCTGCTCAAGTTTTTCCGCCGCTTCATCAATTTGCTTTTTGGACATTTCCATAAACCGTTCAAACTCACTTTTTATAAACAGCTCCGTATCGTGTACTTTTCTATCAGCCTGCTCTTTCAGTCCGCCAAGCTCGCTTGAGAACATATCTTTCGTTTCATCAAACTGATTTTTAAGCTGTTGTTTCCAAGCGTTAAATTCACCAAGAGCGGAATCGATGGCAGACGAACTGTTTTCCTGTTGACTTTGTATGGAGTTTTCAAAATTGCGGAGCTCTTCCGTAAGATTAAGTTTAAGCTTATTTAATTCTTCATCGATATTCTTTTGTGAGCGTTCAAGAGAAGTCTTCAAATAAGAATCCGAAGAAGAAGCAGTGCTGTCAACTTTGTCTTTAATCTCTGCCGTAAAAGAATTTACAAGCCGCCTGATTCCTTCTATCTGCATTTGTGCAGATTTTTGAGTTTCTTCGATTTCACGCGCAATGCGAGAAGCCTGTTCGGTATGCTTTACAGTAAGCTCACCGAAACGCTGTTTAAGAGTTTCCGTATAATCCGCTTCAATATTGCGCCTCTCTGCAGCATAAGAATTTGTAAACTCGGTTATTTTGCCGTCAAACGCATTTTTCCAAGAAGCAAGTTCTTCGTTTATTTTGTCGCCTCTGGTCTTCAGATCCCTGTCGAATTCAGCCTCGAATCCTTGAAGTTTTGCACTCATCGCTCCGAGTGCGGTCTTTTTAAGGTCATCGATATTGCCTTCGATAACAGCAAGCTCATTTTCAAGCACGTCAGAATTTTCTTTTAACGCGCGCGCAAAATCCTCATGGCGTTTCTTTTGCTCGGCAGTAAATAAATCGAAATCACCGAGTACGCGGCGTCCTACTTCTTCCATAGCCGCACGCAAACTGGTTTCAAGAACATCGACATCGGAGCCGGAAGATTGAATTTGCGAAATACGATATTCAAGTTCTTTTTTATAAGCGGAAAGCTGCTCGTCTACACCGGAAAGCGCCGCAGTCTGCCGTTTTTCGCAGTCGGAGCGCAGCGACTCTTCAGAATTTGCAAGCATATCTGAAAGTTCGGAAATCTTTACACCGGCATTGCGTTTAAATTCTTCAAGCCGCCCGTCAATTTCCGAAATCTTTTGCTCGAATAAACTGCGGGCTTCTTCAATTTTATCTAAAGAATCTCCGCATTCCTGCTTTACGCGCGAAGCAGTATTTTCCGCATTAACGATTGATTCGTTTATCTTTTTAGAAATATCCGCAAAATTTCCGTCAAAAGCGGATTGCAGCTTATCGATTTTTTCCTGAATGCGTGATTTATAAAGCTCTATATTATCGGCGGCTTCTTTGCCGAAACGTTCATAAGCCTGAGCTTCTTTTTCTTCGGCATCTTTCATTGCGTTTTCAAAGAAAGTTCCGTATTTTTCACTCAGCTCTGCAATCTTTTTATCCATTGCAATTCCGGTTTGTTCAAGCTCGCTGGTGCTTAGTTTTAAATCGGAAAGAGCGTTTTCGGAAGCAAGACGCGCTCCCTCAAATGAAAAGTCAAGATCCGTCTTAAGCTTTTCTATACGGTTGTTATATTTTTCACCGAGCTCGTCGATTTTGCGCGTGATTTCATCCGTAACGCCGCCCTTTTTCTCGTCGAACAAACGCTCCACGGCTTCGATTTTTGAAGAAAGTGCCGACGTTGAAGCTGAATAACGCTCGTTAAGCTCATTGTAAGCCGAAATATATTTGTTGTTGAACTCTTCCATACGAGAAGCGTTTTCGGAATCGGCAGAAGAAATGCGATTGATATAATCGTCGCGCAGCTTTGTAATTCCGCTTTCATACGCTTTTTCGAATTCTGCAAACTGCTCTCTATATTTATCTTCAAAATCAGCCGCGTAGGAAGAAGTTTTTTTATTCAATTCCGAATAAGCGTTTTCCAGACGGGCAGAAAGTTCTTGTATACGTCCGTCATTTTTACCGGCAATATTTTCAAGCTGCCTGTTGTAACGCTCATTCAAGGCATCTACAGACTGCGCATATCTTGAAGAAAGCGTAATAAGCTGCTGTTTTACTTTTCCGTCAAGGTCAGTGATTTTTTGCTGTAAGTTCCCCAAACGCTCATTATTTTTTCTTACAGCCTCTTCATAAACCGACTTATTTTTTTCATCGGTAGAATTTATATTCGTCTGCAAAGCGGAAAACCTTTCATCGTTCAGCATTTCGGTTTTCTTCAACAAATCTTCATATTTTCCGGTAAGTGCGGCAATCTTTTCTTCATAACGCTCCTGCAAAGATTCAATGCCGTCGGAATATTTTCGGTTTGCAATCTCGAGCTGTTGATTATACTTTGCCGCCGCCGCTTCAAATTCCCGCGCAGTCTTTTCTTCCGCTTCCGCAAGTTTATTTTGAAAATCGGTAATGCGTTCACCGTTACGAATGCCGGCGTTCTCAAGAGAATCTTCAACATTTTTGGAAAAATCCGCAAGACTTCCGTCAAACGAAGATTTAATCGTTTCTATTTGACGATTAAGCTGCTCTTTATAAGCTGCAATATCATCGTCCGCTTCTTTATTGAATTTTTCAAATGCATCCGCCTCTCTGCGTTCAGCTTCTTTTGCAGCATTTGCAAAAAAGTCTTCGTATTTGCCGTTCAATTCAGCAATTTTGCCCTCTATATCCTGACCCGCCTGCTCAAGCTCCATCCCGGAACGCCTTACTGCGGAAACGGTATTTTCCGCCGCAATACGGGAATCGTTTAAGGATTCTTCCACTTCCGCCTTCATCGCTTCTATGCGGCTGTTGCAACGCTCCCAAAGCTCATCAATCTTAGTCGTAATTTCGTCGGCAACACCGCCGTTCTTTTCATCGAAAAGCTTACGTACGGCATCAATCTGAGAGGAAAGCTCCGCAGTATATGCGGAATAACGGCTGCTAAGCTCTTTATAAGACGCATCGTACTTTTTGATGAATTCTTCTATACGCCCGGAGTTCTCATTATCGGAATTCGTAATACGGGTCATGTAATCTTCACGGATTTCCGCAAGACGGTTTTCATACAAAGTTTTCAAAGCAACGATTTGTTCTTTATATTTCGCGCCCAATTCCGAAGCATAAGTTGAAGTACGCTTATTCAATTCCGCATAAGAAGTTTCCAAGCGATTATCAAGCTCTTTTATACGCGTATCGTTTTTTCCTGCAACGGTTTCAAGCTGTTTGCCGTAATGTCCGTTTAACGTAGAAACCGAATGCGCATATTTTGAAGAAAGACTAATGAGCTGCTGCTTTACTTTTTCGTCGATATCCGCAATCCTTTGTTGCAAACCAGATAAACGCTCGTCGTTTTTTCTTACGGCTTCTTCATAAGCAATGCGGCTTTTTTCGTCGGTAGAATTTATGCTGTTCCGCATTTCTTCGATTCTGCCTCCGTTCTCATCGTCAACTTGCTTTAAAAGAACGGCATATTTTTCATTTAATGAGGCAATACTGTCTTCGTAATGCTTTTGAAGCTCGGCTATGTTTCCCGCATATTTTTGATTTATCAATGCAACTTGCCGACTGTGGTTGGCTTCAGCCTCTTCAAATTCACGGGAAGTTCTTTCATCCGCTTCCGTAAGTTTATTTTTAAGTTCCGCTATGCGTCCGCTGCTTCGGTCTCCTGCAGCGGCAATAGCCTCGTCGATATTTTTGGAAACATCGGCAATATTTCCGGCAAAAGAAGTCTTCATCTCTTCAATTTGCTCTCTAAGCTGCATGGCATAGGCTTTTATATTTTCGTCAGCCGCTTTACCGAATTTATCAAAAGCAAGAGCTTCCTTTTCTTCCGCTTCTTTTAAAGCATTTTCAAAGAAACCGTCGTATTTATCGCTCAATTCGGAAATTTTCCCGTCTATATCCTGTCCCGCCTGCTCCAGTTCCATACCGGTGCGTTTGACATCGGCAAGAGCATTTTCCGCAATGATATGAGATTCCTGTATGGAAGCCTCAAGCTCCGCTTTCATTTCATCGATGCGGGCGTTATATTTGTCCCAAAGCTCTTTAATTTTACCGGAAACTTCATCCGCAACGCCGCCTTTCTTTTCGTCAAAAAGCTTACGGACGGCTTCTATTTGGGCAGTCAAATCCGAAGTATAAGATGAATAACGGCTGTTCAAGTCCTCGTATTGACTATCGTATTTATTGATGAATTCCGTTATACGGGTGGAATTTTCGTTATCCGCAGAATTAATGCGGCTCATATAATCTTCGCGAATCTCCGCAATACGGCTTTCATACGCCGATTTGAGAGATGCAAGCCGCTCCGTATAGCCGGTCTCAAGTTCTTGCGCATAAGCGGAAGTGCGCTTATTCAATTCGGCATAAGAAGTTTCCAGCCGAGTATCCAATTCCTCTATGCGCCCGTCGTTCTTGCCCGCAATAGTTTCAAGCTGTTTTGAGTATTTGCCGTTCAGACTTTCAACGGAATGCGCGTATTTTGAAGAAAGACCGATAAGCTGCTGTTTTATCTTTTCATCGATTTCGGTTATTTTTTGCCGAAGCCCCTCAAGACGCTCCCCATTCTTTTTTACGGCTTCTTCATAGGAAAGACGGATTTTTTCATCGGTAGAATCCATACTGCTTCGGATAGCATCGAATCGTCCTCCGTTTGCGCCGTCAATCTGTTTAAGCATTTCATCGTACTTTTCCGAAAGAGATGCGATTTTCTTCATATAATCGTCGCCGGACTCTGCAATGCGGCTTTCATACAAAGCTTTTATTGCGGCAACTTGTTCTTTTGATTTGGCATCGAATTCCGACGAATAGGCGGAAGTGCGCTTATCCAATTCCGCATAAGAATTATCGAGACGAACGGAAAGTTCCTCTATGCGCCCGTCGTTCTTGCCCGCAATAGTTTCAAGCTGTTTTGAATATTTGCCGTTCAAGGTTTCTACGGATTGCGCATACTTTGCGGATAGCGAAAGAATCTGCTGTTTTATCTTTTCGTCAATATCGGCAACTTTTTGCTGAAGCCCCGTAAGCCTTAGAGCATTCTTTTTTGCCGCTTCTTCATAGGCAAGGCGGCTTTTTTCGTCTATCGAATTTATGCCGTTTTGAACGCTTTCAAACCTGCTCCCGTTTACGGCATCGAGCTGCTTCAGCATCGTATCGTATTTTTCGTTCAGCGAGGCAATATTGTCCTCGTAGCGTTTTTGCAAATCGGCAAGATTTTGCGCATATTTTTGATGCAACAGCGCAATTTGCTGACTGTGTTTTAAAGCCGCCGCTTCAAATTCGCGGGCGGACTTTTGCTCCGCATCCGCAATTTTATTTTGAAGCTCAACTACGCGGCTGTCGCTTTTATTACCCGCCGCTTCCAAAGATTTATTGTATCGCTCTTGAAGCGATTCAATCTTTGCATCGTATTTTGCCGCAAAGTCATTAACATAACTTTTGCATTTTGTATCAAGGTCGGAAAGATTTTGCTTGATGTTTTCAATTATCGAAGATGCGGACTTATTGTACTTATTTGTAAGCTCGGAACTTTTCGCTGCAATTTCGGCATCGATTCCTGCGGCGCGCTGCTTGAATTTCGCGGAAAGCTCCGTATAAATTTTTGCGTACTTCTTATCGAATTCTGCAGTTCTATTTTCGGCATCCGATAAAACACCGGAAGAGCGTTCTTCGATAAGTTTTGCAGTTTCAGTCATCTTGCTCTCAAGCTGTTTTTCCAAACCGCTTATGCCGTCCGAAACTTCTCTTATATACGAATCCGTACGCTGCCGGGCTTGTTCACTCAAGTGTTTGAACGCTTCGTCTTCAAGTTTTTCAGCCTTTTCCGCAGCAGAAGAATAGACTCCCGCTATTTCGCGCTGAAACGCATCAAGAGAGTTTTTTGCATTCTCTTCCATTTGGGAGATTTCATCGCGGAGTTTCTGTCCCCGTCCGTCGTATTCGGACAATAAGCGGTTTCCGATTGCTTTTAATTGTTCTCCGTTTTTCTGCGAAAATTCCTGTGCAATCTGCGGAATGCGTTTTTCAAGTCCGTCCATACCGGATTTTTGTGCATTGAGACGGTCGGAAAGTTTATCGATTACGGCGGACTCTTTTTTAAGCAAATCGAGATTTTCTTCCACGCTCGCCGTCATATCGATCAGCTCATTCAAAATCTTTCCGTAAGAATTTATTTTATCTTCTATGGATTTAACTGCAGCGGAATCGTTTTCGAGATTTGCGGACTTCGTATCGAATTCCGTAAGCTGCGAATCGAGCCTCTTTACGGTAGCGGCAGCTCTATCGAATTCGGTTTTCGCATCGCGAAGCTGTTCGACTCTATGTTTAAAAAATTCTTCAAACTCCGCCATGCGCTTATCGGCATAGCGGCGGACTTTATCCATCGAATTGTCGTTTTTACCGATTATATGAAGACCATACGAAATTCCGGCAGACGCAGCCACCGCAACAAGAATAGTTATAATAAACATTTTTCCCACCCATTCTATTGAACATACTTACATATCAAGCAGTCCTATAGCAATTCATTGTAGCACAATATTTTGTAATTGACGATAGCTTGAAAAACAAATATCGGCACCCTTTACGCGGCTGCGGAATAATTTTCGCCAGCCGGTAAGAAGATATGCGCTTTTCATCCCTGCACGGCGAGAACCGGTAACATCGTATTTTATGCTGTTTCCTACATAAAGAACTTCTTCCGGTTTTACGCCGAGCCGTTTAGCCGTTTCCAAAAACGGATAAGGATCCGGTTTTAGAGCACCTAAAAATTCCGTTCCCAGTATCACATCGCAATAAGGTTTTATTCCCCAAATTTCACCTTTTTGCTCCGGAGGAAAATCGGAAAGCAATGCAAGTTTAAATCCCGCTTCTCTGAATTTCATAAAAGTTTCCGGAACATCTTTATAACACGGAATCTTTTCAAAATTCTTTTTAAGCCCGTCGTAAACAACCGCGTTTAATTTTGATTCCGCCTCCCGCGCGGAACACCGCATAAAAGCCGCCATTTTTTCCGCTTGTACCACACGAAAATTTTCCACTCGCTCCATACGGTGCATTTCATTGCGTACAAGCCCGTAATATAGATAGAATATGATATGACAAGCGTAATTGAATACCGCGCTCAAATGAATTTTCCACTGAGGGTACAAAGTTCCGTCAATATCGAATGCTACAGCTTTTATTTCTCCAAGACCTTTTACGTTCAAAAAAAACTCCTGACTTTGTAAACTATATTTTAGGCATCTAAAAAAAACTTGACTGCGACGATTTTTTTCAAGATACCCACGAGTTATAAATCGCTATAACAGAGGGACTTATAACATCGCATTCGAATTAAGTCATTACCGTACAAAGACTTAAATTTCAAACTCGTCGGAGACAGAGAAAAAGTAAAACTTTTGAACTCTCCCCGATCCCGTTTTATACAGAGCAATTTTACAACATCATCTGCAAAAGCTGCAAGTATACGCAGAACGCCGGAGGGAACAGAAAATATTGATTTCCGTGCCGATTAACTCGCTCAACTTGAAAGGTACGTCAGTATAATCTATAATTCGCTCATGTCCGACGGAAAAAAGATTATTGCGGAAAATAGAAAAGCTCGTTTTAATTATTTTGTTGAAGATAAAATCGAATGCGGCATTGCTCTGCAAGGAACGGAAGTTAAGTCCGTAAAAAGCGGTGCAATATCTTTTCCGGACGCTTTTGCAGAGATAATCGGCGGCGAAGTATATATAAAAAATTTAAATATCGCCGAATATTCATATTCTTCCGTGTTTAATCACAATCCGCTGAGGGCAAAAAAACTTCTTCTCCATAAAGAAGAAATAAAACGGCTTATACGAAAAACCGAGACAAAAGGCTATACGCTGATTCCTTTGGAATTTTACTTGAAAAACGGCAGAGTAAAAGTCCTTTTGGGGCTTTGCAAAGGCAAAAAGCAGTTCGATAAAAAAGCGGTCATAAAAGAACGCAACCTTGACCGTGAGATGCAGAGGACTTTTAAAAAAGACTTTGCATAAATTTTGTTTTAACGGATTCAGGGGCATCTAATGAATTTAAAATCGAAAACGTCATTATCGGCAATAATGTTTACGATTCTGTGCATTGCCCCATTCATTTCTCAGACAAAACTCGATTTTTACGGCGTTGTTTCCTCCGATGCCGATAAAAATATGCTTTCAATGACGGAAGACTTATATCTTGCTCAGCTGAAAGATATGCCCGTAAAGCTTTCCGATAAACGCTCGGACTTTTTTTCACAAACCTATATTTCCGAAGGAAACGCGGATTTTTTAAAATCGGAAAACGATTCAAACGCATTTTACGTGGTCATAACAAAACTTCAGGACGGCAAGTGGCAATGCAGCATAAATCTGAAAAATCTTGAGGACGGAAAAAACTACAGCAAAACAAAAGAATACGATTCTTATTACAAAATCCTTATGGAATCGAAAACCTCGCTTAAAGAACTAATCTCGGGGTTGATACAATCAGGTTCGTCCGGCGCGGAAACGGAATCGGGAACTTCTACAGGAGATTCTCCGGTGCAAGCAAATGCGGAAGTTTCTACGCAATCCATCGCCGGAACATGGGGCGGCGAAACTTATATAGACAAAATCATCATATTGCGCGGCGGCAGAGGTTTTGTAATATTCAAAAACGGCGCAAGTATGAACATAAACGTTGCAATAAGCGGTAATGCCGGAGATATGCAAATAAACGTGCGGCAAACGGGAAGAAGCAACGCGTCCTACTTTCCGGACATTCCGCGAGATGCGGCATTAAAAGCCGCCTCGGAAGCAGCCCCCATCGAATGGGAATTGCACATGACAAAAGACGGTTCTATGTCCGGCATAAAAAAAACGCTCGTCTTAAACGATAATTCCGGTACGCCGGTTCAAGCGGAAATTCCTGTAGAGTGGAAACGCCGGTAAACGGGAACTTCATTCGATTCAAATCGGATTGTGCGGCTTAAAATAAATAGACTTTGCATTTAGACTAAACAAATATTCGTTTGACTTTATGAAAGCCGAATTTTTCAGGCTAAATTCTATTTTCCAAAGAGAGCGCAAACGAAACTTCCGTTGTGGAACAGTTGAGCTTTGCTGCAATTTCCTCAACCGAAAAGCCCGCATCAAAAAGTGAAATAATCGAATCTTTTAAATCCGATTTAGACCTTACTTTTAAAGACGCTCCTAAAACGGAAACTTCCGGCGAAGCAATCGTTTCCCGAGAATACGCCGCCGCAGAATTATTGTTTTGTATGCGAACTTGTTCGTTCAAAGAAGAAACTTCATCAAACAAAGTAGATTGTACGCCATCCTGCAAATTTTCCGCATTTTCGAGGTTTGGAAGTTCGGCGGTTTTCAAATAATTTTTTTCAGGTAAAATATTTTTCCGTGCGGATTTTTCCATTTTTACTCGAAAATCGTTTAATGCGGCGGTTTTCGTATTTATGTCGTCCAAAAGTTTTATTTTTTTTTCCGCTTCTGCAATCAAAGCTCTCAGACGATTGATCTTATCATCGATTATGGAAATATTGCGTTCGGCATTTGCATTCAAATCTATTACTATTCTGTTTATTTCCGATTTTGCTTTTTCTATTACGTCTTCGGTAGTAAAAAGTTTTTTAAAATTTCTTAAAAATACCACCCATGCAAGAATATTGAATACGACAAGAAACGAAACGAGAAAAGCCACATCTTACCTCATAATATCTACGTGTTGCCCGAGATAAGACTCTTTAAGATGCCCGCTTTTTTCTTCATTTTCGCGGGGAGCATTTTTATCCTTTTTACCGCTATGTCCGCCGCCGTCCGTTCCACGCCCGTCTTCGTTTACTACGGAAGCCTTTGAATTTTCTTCCGTCTCTTTTACACGCTGCGCTTTTTCTTCATTCTGCTTGATAATATTTTCCTGCTGCATGGAATCCGCAAGCTGCAATCCCTGCTGCTGAAAAGCCGCTTGCTTAGCGACATTCTGAATTTGCGCATACATCGTTTGTAAATCAATTGGTTGTATAGCCATCTCCCGGTCCTTTAGAAACGTCAAACGACGGAGGCTCGTACTTTGCCCGTTTTGCAAAAGCGTCTTCGTAGAAGAAAGTACATCCGGTAACTTCCGTCTTTACTTCATCAAGCACATCGCGGACATAAATTTTCGTACCGGGATAAACCGTTCCTTCAACTTTTACCTTACCGACGGCTTTCAATTCACGCAAATGCTGCTGCAATGAATCGATTTCCTTATTCATTTCTCCGGCATCAATATTTATCTTATCCCTGCGCTCTATGAGTTTTTTGAGGTTGTCTTCTTTATCTTTCGGCAAAGAACGGCGAATCTTCTTTTGATTTTCAAGCGTCCCTATATCAAGCTCGATATTCTCAAGCTCTTTTGCAAGACTCGCCTCCGCATCCTGCAGTTCGTCAAGTTTTTTCTTTGCACGCGGATCAACGCCTACCGTAAGTTCCGTAGTCGCTCCTCCGCCGGGAGAACCGACGGTACGAGCGCAGATTTCTTCCGTGGCAAATAAACGACCGCCGGTAATCTGAGCTTTTTTTCCGTAAAGAACAATATTTTTCATCGCGGTAACATCGCAATTCATAAGACTGTCCGTAGCAACAACATTTTCTTCAACTTCAATACGGGTTTCTTGAACGAATTTAACCCACAGCGAGCGACCCGCCTTTATGCAGCCTATATTTTTACCGAATACACCTTGATGAATAATGATATTTCCGTCAGATTCGATATTGCATTTGCCGACTGTTCCGCCGATTTCTATATCACCGGATGCTTTTACATCAAATCCGTCATCAACTCCGCCCTTAATTATCAAAGAACCGAGGAATATAATATTTCCGCTCTTAATATTTACGGCATCAAGATACATAACAGGCTCAACAGTGATTTTGCCGTTTACCAAAAGAACTTGCCCGTCCGTTGATGCTATAACCGTAAGTCCGTCCCTGTCAAATTCGACATTTTGACCGAGTTGAACCGGAATATCTTTTCCGTTTTTTGCCTCAAGATAAAGTCCAAATACAGTTTTGCCGCCTTTACCTCTGGTAGCGGGAATAAGTTTTGCAAGAGCCTGACCTTTTACCACGTTTTGAATCCGATTCAATTCTTTAAAATCGACATTGCCGCTTGCAGATTCACGTGCTTTAAGTTTATTTATATCGGTTTCAAAATTATATTCAAGATAAGAATCATGCCCGTCTTCAGGCAAAATTGCAGCCGCGACTTGATAAGGAGTTGAATACACCGGATTATCGACAAACTCATTTATCTATCTTCAAGAATACCTGCACTAACACCTTGAGCTTTTATCATGCGCATAATCTGATCATAAGAAGCCTCCGAACCGCTCATTGCAGGCGCATCGACCGTCATCATGGCAGACATTTCATCCTTTGCAACGTCGATTACGACAAGCGCATCTCCTGCGGCAACGTGCTTATAAACACCTACGATTTCATATTTTCCATCCGTACCGTTCTTTATAAATTTATCTACGGCTTTATCGTCTATACTTTCCGTATCGGGGCGTTTCAACTGACTGTATACATCGTCGGAATCAACCGGACGACCGTTACCTACCGGCAAAAGAACTTTTAATTTTATGGAAGAACTGAAATGCCGCACATAGAACAAACCGTCTCTATCCATAATCTTCTCGGTTTCTACCGACGTATCATCAGAAGAGAAATCTTCTTCAAAAGATTTTTTAGTCTTTGCGACGGCTTCCGCATTAGGATATATACGAAGTTTCCAAGCCTTTTTCCCGATTCCCATAAAACCCGGGCTTCCCTTTTCAATAACCTCGTATTCAAGATTATCGAGACTTGCTTCCAACTGAACGGCTGCGTCCTCAAGGGCATCGTCAATAGATTCCGCATTTACTTCAACATCATGAATTTCACGGTCTATCGAAAAACGCTTTTTCATTTCCTCACGGATTTTATCAAGGTGCACCATTTTTACATAATTCCTTTTCTAAGATTTGTGAGCTTGGCACGCAGACGCAAATTGGCTTTCGTATGCAGCTGAGAAATTCTCGATTCGCTGACTTCGAGAACTTCGCCGATCTCTCTAAAAGTCAAATCTTCGTGATAATAAAGAATTATTACCATTTTTTCCTTTTCCGGCAGTTCATTTATGGCTTGAACGATGATTTTACGAATCTCTTCGCGTTCGGCGATTACATCGGGATTCAAACTTGAAGGAGATTCTATGCTATCACCGATGGACATACTGTCGTTATCTTCTCCGGAATACCAAACTTCATTAAGAGAAAGAACGCTGGTTCCGGAAACTTTCATAATGGTATGATGATACTCTTCTTCGGAAATTTTCAGAGACTCGGCAATCTCCGCATCGCTTGCAGTGCGTCCGAGTTTCGCTTCAAGAGAAACGATAGCGTCTTCTATTTCTCGTGATTTTTGTCTGATTGAACGGGGAATCCAGTCAATCTGTCTCAATTCATCAAAAATGGCACCGCGTATGCGTGTTACGGCATAAGTTTTGAATTTTACATTTTTTGAAGGGTCATACTTGCTTATAGCGTCCAAAAGACCGAACTGTCCGAACCCTACAAGATCATCGAATTCGACACAGTTGGGCATTCCAACCGAGATTTTTCCCGCCACGTATTTTACAAGCGGCATATATTGACGTATAAATTTATCGCGGAGGTCGGGGGCTTTCGTTTTATGGAACTCAGCCCAGAGTTGGTCTTCGTTAATATCCTCGTTTATTGGTGTAGCAGCCGTATTCTCCATCGTATATTCCTTAAAGTCCTTAATTCTTTTCTTTTGTAAGCAACGTACTGATAGCTTTTGCCATAGTTTCCGCATCGGTTGCTCCTGCAGATGCCGACGACTTTCTTTTTTGAGCAACGGGCGCATAGTCTCCGCCGGATTCATCGTTTCCGCCGGAAGAATTATCCATAGGTATATCGGGCACAAGGTTTTCCATATCTTCCAAATCGGGAAGAACTCCAAGTTCCTCGGTTTCCGCAGCATGGGGAGACTCATTAGCGGCTTCGCGGGAATGTTTATCCGAAGCTATGGATTTTTCGGAAGTTTCGGAAACATCGGGAACGTTTTCCGCAAGCGATATGGGCACAAAGTCTTGTGCGGGCGCATTATCGTTGCTCGAAGAAGATTTTGCGGATGCCGTGTCAGACGTTTTTTCTGCGGAAGCCGAGTCTATAACGGCGGATATCGAGTCGGAAGGAGCAACGGGAGACGGAGTTTCCGGTTGCATCACCGGAACGTATCCGTCTGTGCGCGCAATTCCATGCTCTGCATTCTCCGCCGGAGAGGGAGAATCCGCACTGTCTTCCGGATTGAGCATCTGGCGGTTTGCGCCTACGAAAAATCCCGGCGCATTCTCTGCTGCCGGCAAATCTTCATCTTGAATCGTAATATCAACGGTCTGTCCGACTGCACCGTCGGAAGCTGCCGGAGTTTCCGTTATCGTATCCGCACCGGAAACGTCCAGAAAGTTCGTATATAAAAAATCTATTCCTGTGCCGATCGCTCCGAAAACAACGCAAAAAATCAATGCCTTAAAAAGAATTATACCGAACTTTGAACCGGAAAACATACCGAAAAAAAACGAGAGAAGAAAACCTGCAATAGAAAATCCGATTATAAATTTAATATTTTTAATTTTCCGCCTCCCGCCTCAGAATATTTTTCACAGTATATACTAATTCACGCTAAAAATACAGCACAAACTAAAACTTCTTTTTACCTAAGAATTTCTTTAAAAAACTTGAAACGCCTTCGTTTCCCGCAAGCTCCGTTTTTTCGATTCTTCCTACAATATGTTTCAAACATACGGAAGGTTTGGAAGTAGGATTTATGACTATAAACGGTTTTTGCCGTATAACGGAAGACTGAACGATAGGATCGTCATACACAAAGCCGATATAATCCACTTTACACCCGCAAAATTGTCCAACGATAGTTATTATACGGTCGGAAATGCGTTTTCCCTCGTCGGCGGAATGAACGCGATTCACCAAAAGCTTTAAATTAAGCTGCCGATCTACGATTTCGGTCGTTATGATTTTTATAATTCCATAGGCATCGGTGATTGCGGTCGGTTCGGGCGTCGTAACAACGTAAACTTCATCGGCGGCGGCAACAAACTGGAGAACATTGTTTGCAATTCCTGCAGCGGTGTCGATTATTATTATATCCGCATTTCCAAGCTCACTGAACTGCTTTGCAAAATATTCAAGCTCGCCTACGGAAAGATTTGCGATTTTGGAAAAACCGTTCGCACCGGCAATAAACTTTATCCCGAATTCCGTATCCAATATGATCTCTTTCATAGTGCGTTTTTTATTTATTACGTTCATGAGATTATACTGAGGAACCACATTCAACAAAACATTGACGTTAGCCATTCCCAAATCACCGTCTATGAGAATTACTTTTTTGCCAAGCTGGGCATAGGCAATAGCCATGTTTACGGCAATATTGGTTTTTCCTACGCCGCCTTTACCGCTTGTAATGGCAATAATTCTTGTAGAATGCCCGCGTAAATTGCTTTTGCCGTCATTTATCTGTAATCTGGACGAGTCGCCTATAATCTGTTTAAGTTCCTGAACCTGTTCTTCCATCAGTTTTCTCCAGTTTCTCCAAATTTATCTTCTATATGTATTCTGTCGATTTTAAAATTCTCCAGCCGGATTAAAAAATCGACGACGTTTGCTTTTATAAGCGTTTTTGCCGCGACATTTTGACCGTCCGTCATATAAGAAATACTTTTATGCTGCTCGTTCAAAACACTTATAACATTGCCGTACTGATCGCTTTCATCGCATTTTGTGATTATGACCGATTGATAACCGAAAGGCTCATAATTCTGCATAATCTTTTTCAAATCTCTCGCTTTGGTAGATGCCATCAATGCAAGATACACGTCGGAATTCAAACCTTGAATATTAAGAGTATTTTTCATACCTGCAATATGAATTGCATCGTTAGGACTGTATCCGCTGGTATCGATAAAAATCGCATCGACTTTATCATGATAATCATCATAGAGCTTTTTTACATCATCGGCATTTTCCGCTTTCATAACACTCTTATTAAAAATATTGCTGAAACGGTCAAGCTGCTCGACAGCTCCGACCCTCATAGTGTCGGTAGTTATAAAGCAAAAATTGTACTGAGCACCGCCTTTTAGGTGTTCCATGTAATGCTGCGTCGCCATTTTTACAAGCGTAGTAGTTTTACCCACACCCGTAGGACCGACGATTATTACCACGTGCGGCTTTCTATGAACTTTTTCCGGAGCAATGGAAATTGTTTCACCAATCCAGTCTACGACGTTCCTTTGAACGAGATCGAAATCATTAAGCTGTTCAATAGAAAAGTTTTTTTTCATTTTGTCGGTAACCATTTTTATGTACGGAACGGTAAACTCATTATCCGAAAGCATGGATTCCATGCGCTCGATCGACGGATGCAATTTTGAAGAATTTTCCGCAATCTCTTTTAATTTGCTTCCGAATTCATCCCGCATCTTTTCAACGGTTTTTTCCAGATTCAAAACCTGTTGAATTTGTATAGCCGTATTTTCCGTATTCTTTTTCAACAATTCATCGCGGTTTTTTATAAAAGAATCATCCGGTTTAGCGGCGGGCAATTGTGCTTTTTCGGAAACGACGGAAACCGAAGGGACTACAGGGACAGGTGCGGGAGAAGCAACCTGATAATGAGGCTGTCCGCTTGCCATACGATTTTTAACGATGTATGACACTTCAACTTCTTCTTTTTGCCCGAATCCGAAAATTCCTCCCGTCAAAACCTGTCTTTTATCGGTAATCGAGTAATCGTATCTGTAAAGTTTAAAAAGCTGATTTTTAGCATCTTCATAAGTGCGCGCTCTAAGCTTTTTTACGTTTTCCTCTCTATCGTAATCGGGCATTTTATCTACCTACCGTCCTCTTCACTTATTTCACCCAGAACTTCAAGAGAAATACCGTTTCCGGCGGCAAGTATTTCTTTTTCGGAAATGACAACCACGCCTGGCATTTCGCGCTCAATAGAATATTTAACAAGCTGCCTTATAACGCTGGAACACATAATAATGGGTAAATATCCCATATTTTTTACGGTTTGCAAATCCGCGCTGACGGATGAAATCCATTTCCGTCCGTCAACGGGATCGAATGCGGCAAAGGGACGAGAACCGTCGGACGGATATTGGGCATGATCTAGAAATTTTTGCGACCAGCCTTGCGATAAATTCACCACGCGAAGTTTTCTATCGTTATCCGCATACTGCATACATATCTGTAAGCCCAATGCTTCCCGAACTTTTTCTACAAGTTCCCAAGTATTCGATGTTATCGAGCCGTAATTTGCAAGCGTTTCAAGAATCGTAACCATATTTCTGATGGAAACCTGCTCCATGAGCAGACCTTGAAGAATCTTTTCAATATCTCCGTAAGAGAATTTATGGCGATCTCCGTTTAGAACTTCATCGACAACAATCGGATTATTCTCTTTTACGGAATTCATGATAGTCGCAACTTCCTGACGACCGAGAATTTCGGCTGCATGGCTGCGGATAATTTCCGTAAGATGAGTCGCAATAATCGTAGGCGGATCTACAACCGTATAGCCTGCCTGCTCCGCTTCCTGCCTGCGGTCTTCGGGCAGCCAGATTGCAGGCATTCCGAACGCCGGATCGCGCGTTTCCTCGCCTTTAATTTCCTGTGTAACCGTACCCGTATTCATGCACATATAATATCCGAGTCGCGTTTTTGCGCGACCGGCTTCTATTCCGCGTATTTTAAAACTGTACTCGTTAGGATCGAGATTCATATTATCCATAATGCGGATTCTGGGAACGCTCAATCCCAAATCAAGAGCGCACTCGCGGCGGATACGCGTAACACGCTCCAATAACTCCGCGCCTTTGGATTTATCTACAAGCGGCACCAATGCAAACCCTATTTCAAGAGACAGAGGATCCAACGGAGCTACAGAATCCGCTTCCGGAGAAGAAGATTTTGCGCCGCTTTTTGCAGCCGCTTCGTCGGCAAGTTTTTTTGCCGCTTTCGCAACCTGACCTTTTTTTAATCTGTAACCTATATACACAAAAAGCGCACCGATCGGCACAAGCAAAAACTGCGTATGATTCCGCAATGCAATTCCCATAAGAGCAAGCGCAACGCCTACAATTTCATAAATCGTACCGTCAACGGAGAATTCACGCTTAATTTTATCGGTCAAAGATTCGTCCGCTTTGTCTCCCGTAACGAGAATACCGGTTGCAAAAGAAAGCATTAAAGACGGCAGCTGCGACATCAATCCGTCGCCTATCGTAAGATTCGAATAAATCGACAATGCGGATTGAAAGTCCATTTTATTAACAATCATTCCGACGATAAATCCGCCTACAAGGTTTACAACCGTAATGAAAATTCCCGCCTTTACGTTTCCCGAAACAAACTTTGAAGAACCGTCCATATTCGAATAAAAATCTATATCGCGTCTCAATTCTTCCTTTTGAATACGAGCTTCTTCTTCCGTGATGTAACCGTTTGAAAGTTGAGTGTCTATGTCGAGTTGTTTTACCTGCATTGAATCCAACGTAAAGCGAGCAGCGACTTCCGAAACACGCCCCGCACCTTTTGTAATAACAACGACTTGGACGACAATAAGAATAATAAAAATTACGAGTCCTATCACAAGATTGTTTCCGCCAGTAACGATGTTTGCAAATGCTTTAACCATATCGCTTTGAGTACTCAAATATGCGGCGGCGTTAACGCCTTTTGAAGCTAAAATAAGACGCGTCGAGGAAATATTTATTCCCAATCCGAAAAGAGTCGCAAACAATATGATACGCGGAAACGATGAAAAATTCGATGCGCGCGGCGTATGAATCACAACGGATAGTGCAAGATTTAAAATCATAAAAAGATCGATAAAAATCTTCGGAAGCGGAATTACAAGCATAAGAATGACCACTACTGCCGCAACGCCCGGTATATTTTTTTGAATGAAATCTAAAAGATTAAATCTGTTTTCGTTTGCCATCAGTCCCCACCCAGCAAGCTACTTACTTTTTCTTTGAGTTAATTTTCATAATCTCAGCATATATGTTTGCAAGCACAGCTAAATACTTATCGGGAATTATATCACCAACTTCGGTTTCTGCATAGAGAGAACGCGCCAGAGGTCTGTTTTCGACAATCGGGACGTTGTTTTCCGCCGCAATGCGGCGCATAAGTAAAGCCGTTTCGTCCTGTCCTTTTGCCGTAACTTTCGGAGAATCGTCAACCGCTCTGTCGTATTTCATGGACACGGCAAAATGCGTAGGGTTCGTAATTACAACATCGGCTTCGCGAACCGCTTTAGGCATATTCTGCTGTAAAAGTCTGCGGGCTTCCGCCATCAAACGGCTTTTTACCTGAGGATCTCCTTCCATTTCTTTATATTCCTGCTTTACTTCGAATTTAGTCATCTTCATCGATTCCATAAATTCATGCCGATTCACAAAATAATCCGGAATCGCAATTATAAGCAGAACTACAGCGGATGCGACAAGCATAAAAGCGGCGGCTTTTGAAATAACAAGAACAGCTCCAAGCGCATTTCCGTTTTGAATAGACATAAGGATGACAGGCATATTTCGCCGCACCAAAATATATGCGATAACGGCAAGAACAGCGACTTTTCCAATCGATTTTGCAATGTTAAAAACACCCTGAAATGAAAAAAGCGTCTTCTTAAAATATTGCCCGAATTTGGGAACGATTTTTGAAAACTGCGGCTCTATCGGTTTTAAGCTGAAAATCATTCCGCGATTTTGAATTATGTTTGCAATCACACCGGCAACAATACCGACAAATGTTATCGGTAAAACCATAACCGCAAATTTCCGGAAAAACAATTCCATAAACGCGGGGTTGTTCACTTCGCTTTGCGTTACCCGCATAAAAAAGAAACGCATAACCTCGGCGCAGGTACGAAAAATATAAGAACCGAGCAGAATAAGCGTAAGCACTGTAAACAAAAGTACAATTGCACCGGAAAGCTCCGCGCTTTTTGCGACTCTGCCTTCTTCCCGCGCCTTTTGAAGCTTATACTCTGAAGGTTCCTCCGTGCGCCCTTCGTCTTCTGCGGCAAACCATTGCAGGTCGATATCGTCAAAACTCATTTTAAGAGCCTCCGGTGGCAGCAAGAACGGCGATAATCGAATTCAATCCGGTATTGAACGAGCGGATAAAAAAATCTACAAGTGAGGGAAAAACCGCAAAGATAATTCCGAACGAAAGCAGAATCATTATCGGGAAACCTTCGGAAAGCAGGTTCATCTGCGGAGCCGCTTTTGATAAAAGTCCCGTGCTGACGGTAATTAAAAGCAGAGTTCCCATTATAGGAAGAGAAATTACAAGAGCATCCGCAAAGAGGTTTGACAGTCCAGAAAGCAAAAACGTTACGATTTTTTCACGCGCGGCAATAAGTTCAAAAACATTGAGAGAAGAAAGACTTGACGCTAAACCGCGCAGGAACAATTTTTGAAACCAATGATTTTGCATAAAAATAAGCATTGCGATGAGATTAAAAAATTGTCCCATAAGCGGATTTTCGACTTGCGAGAGCGCGTCATAAACTTCGCTTGCGCTGAATCCCATCTGAAACGCAAAAAATTGTCCCGCCGTACTGAACGCAGAAAAAATAATCGACACGCAAAAACCGATTAAAACACCGATGAGCGCTTCTCCCAAAATCAACAGCGCAAAATACAAGCTGAACGCGCCGTCCGCAGCAAGAATATTTCCGTAGGCACCGTAATCGGCTATCCCCATCAGAATGTACGCCATATAGCCCGAGAGCGCGATTTTTGCTGCGCGCGGAACCGTCCGCATGGAAAAAAGAGGCAGTGTAAAAATCAGTCCCAATGTGCGCGAAGCGGTTAAAATAAAAATCGGCGCACGTAAAAGGATGCCGTCAATCATCGTCGAGGTTTACCGTGCAATACGCGGAATCATCCGAAACAAAGCGACCGTATATTCGCGCATTTCCGTAAACATCCATCCGCTTAAAAGCGCAATGACGGCAAGAATGACAATCAGTTTAGGCAAAAATGTAAGCGTCTGCTCTTGAATAGATGTAGTCGCTTGAAAAATCGCTACGACCAAGCCGATTATCAGAGCCGCACTTAACACAGGCAAAATCATCATAAAAACCTGCATAATTCCGCCGCGTATAAGATTTACAAGTTCTCCCGTTGACATTTTTCCTCCCTAATAACAAACTTTTATAAAGATGTTTCAACATCTGAAAAAGCACATAAAATAAAAAATATTTTGCCGCAATGCAAAGCCGTAAGCGGACGGCAGGCAAATTGAGTCTGTAAAACCAAGTCCCGTTATCCCGCCCGCAGCTTACATTTTTTCCGCCGAAAAAAGTGTAATAAGGGACGTTCCGGGGTGTCTCCGCAGATAGGCGACCGACACAGAACAAAGCACGACAGATTAAAGTTCCGTTCGCACGAGATTTTGCTAACGCAAAAAACCGCATAAAACGGTGTTTCAGCCGCCGGCTTCGGAGCGAGGGGAAAAGTCCCCCTTTAAGCCATTTCCGATAAAGTTTCAGCGCAGCACCGAATTAAAGAGTTGCTGCGTCAAAAGTCCCCAGCCGTCAACAAGTACAAAGAGCATGAGCTTAAACGGCATGGAAATCTGCACCGGCGGCAGCATCATCATACCCATCGACATAAGAATGCTCGCGACAACCATGTCGATTATTATAAACGGGATGTACAAAATAACGCCGATTTTAAACGCTACGGTCAACTCGTGTAAAATATACGCAGGAATTAAAATATGGGTAGGCACGTCGGCAAGTGTATCAGGCTTTTCAAGCTTTGCCATATTCATAAATGTAGCGATATATGACGTGTCGCCAGCCATCTGCGAATACATAAAAATACGTGCGGGGGACTCCGCCTGTCTGTACGCTTCTTCAATGCCGATTTCGCCGTCGGAAAGCGGTTTAAAAGAATTATTGTAGATGTTAGTAAACGTCGGCCACATTGCAAAGAGCGTCATAAAAAATGCGATTCCGTTTAAAACCGCTGTAGGCGGCACCTGCTGAAGGGAAAGCGCACGTTTAATAAAGTCTAAAACAATAGAAAAACGCAAAAAACAGGTGAGCAAAATTAAAAGGCTCGGCGCAAGAGTAAGAACGGTAAGCAGGGCAAGCAGGCGGACGGAAAATGCGACTTCGCGCCCGGTTTGCGGCTGAGTTATCTGAATGTTTACGTTCGGAACCTGAGGATTACGGACATTGGTATTTTGTTCGGTTGTTCCGGCTGTTGAACCTTGCGGAAAAGTATTACGCTGCTGCGCAAAAGTTTGACTTGAGGCAAGGAGCGCAAAAAGCAGAATGCAGTAAACAGTTTTTGAAAAAGAGTTCATGTCATTCACCGCCTTTTATGCGCTCACGCTGGCGTTCAAGCATATCGGCAAGCTTGTTTTGCGAGGAACCGAACACTCCGCCTTTATCGCGCGGACCGCCCGGCATAAAAATATCGAGAATATCCGCAAACGAACGCGGCTTTCTTACGTTTTTGTGCTCATCGGAATACAGATTCATCGCGTCGATAAGTTCTTTGTCCGTAACTTCCGCAATTAAGTTCACGGAAGATTCGGAAACGCCGACGATATACGCGCGGTCGACAAGCGTTATTATTTGCGCCGACTTGCCGGTTCCAAGCGGAACGGAAGAAACGAGGCGTAAAAACGGATCGTCGCTTTCCTGCGTGCGCATACT
>ERZ772940.335-NODE-335-length-23297-cov-3.43507_pt1 | contig 23297 bp, 17 predicted proteins | sample MGYA00511682_ERZ772940 | MGnify/ENA primary metagenome ERZ772940 (study PRJEB29015, sample SAMEA2737922) | human oral metagenome | biome: human oral; feature: human-associated habitat; material: dental | place: China | collected 2031 ... | reverse complement strand
TGTCTCCTCTCATAACACCTTACATTTCTCGATCGATATATACGATACATGACCTCTCGCACGTTTCTTTAGCAAAGCACGATCAAGGGTTAATCTATTTTCCAAACCTCATATAACGATGAAACAGAAAACACCATCAGCCGTATTCACTTTGCTACTTGTCTTTACAGCCTTTTTATCCATTTCGGCTTGTGGCCGTCAGAGTGACAAACCCAAAGAAGTCCTCACCGTGCAAGATTTCGGCTCTCCCGTGGAGCTTGTCCCTATCCAAAGCGGCAACGTTGCCAATGACCGACGTCTCTATGGGCTAACAGATTGTGATGAATACCTGTTAGCCTATACATCCGGCGAAACACATGCCATTAAGCTGATACGCAAATCGGATTTTCAGGTGCAGGATTCCATCTGTCCTCTTGGAGAAGGGCCGGAAGAATATCTTGGATTAGAAATTTGCAGGTACGACTATTCCACCGGTAATCTGTTCGTTCTGGAGTCCGATAAATCTCTTTTGAGAGAAATCAATATCGGTGAAAGTGTACACGCAGGTAGCACCGTAGTCAAAGGAGAGCGTTCGTACGCAAAATCAGGCAGACGTTTGTGGAGTCTATTTGTCGCTAATTCGGGCAGACAGCTGGCTTGTACAATAAACGATGGCTCTTTTTCTTATTACGAGATACAGCCGGGAGAGCCAATAAAAGAAGAGCACCTGCGCTCGGTTCCGATAGAGCTTGCCGAATCACTCAAGCCGAATACCCTATACATTACACAGAGTCTTTCGGCCTTTAATCCCGAGAAAGGAGTTGCTTTTATCTCTTATGCCAATATGCGTCGATTCGATCTTATCAGCGTAGAGAAGGGCTTGCTGAATACACTCTACTTCAATGAGAAGAAATCGGCTAATGAAACCGCTGAAGCAATGAGCGAAATGTATCAGTGGTATCCTTGGGGGATCGGATCTACTAAAGAACATATCTACCTGGGTTATGCATTGGAAGAGAGGAAGAGCGAGGAGGAAGAGTTGGAACAGACACATATCCTCGTATTCGACTGGGAGGGCAATCCCGTCAAGCATCTCGTACTTCCAATTCCGGCAAGGAGTTTTACCCTAAGCCAAGACGGCAAGAAGCTCTACACCCTAAATGAAAGCGAAACCGAGCTGAACTCCACCAGCGCGTATGACATTAAATAAGAATTTGCCCATTTATTCTTTTTTTATACCTTTCGGCCAAATTAGAATGGCATTCCAAAGAAATTGATGCATTTATGAATATCAAAATCAAACTGATCAATCTTGTCTTTTGTGCTCTTTTTGTTTTTTTGTCTTGTCAAAAAAAAGCAGATAAGAACACTGAAGATTTAGTCGCCTATTGGCTCAATAGGGAAATAATTATACCCGATTCGTTGGTTTTCACTCGTTTTGCTACGGATACTGTTCCTTTCGATTACGCACAGAAACCATATAGAGTTCTTGTCTATGGCGACTCTACCGGATGTACCGGGTGCGAACTGCAGTTGAAAGGATGGATACGACTGATGAAAGAGTTCGAAGAAATTGTTCCAAATCAGATAGAATACCTTTTTATTCTCTTTCCTAATGACAAGCAGAAGCTAAAGACAATCTTACAAAACGAGCGATTCTATTACCCCATTTGTATAGACGAATGTGACAAAACTAACACCTTGAACCGCTTCCCGAAACAAAAAGAAGCGCAAACTTTTCTGCTTGATGCTAACAACGAGGTGAAAGTGATAGGTAATCCGGTGTATAATCCCGAAATAGAGAAACTATATAAGACTGAATTAGTCTCTTTTGCGAAAAAAACTGTTGAGAGAGAAAAACCTTTGTCGGTTACTTCCATTCGCTTGTCAACTGATGAGATTTGGTATGGCCAGCTAAATAAAGGTGATACCATCGAAAGCGATGTTCTCCTCTACAATACGGGACAGTATCCATTCAAGGTTGAACGAATTATTGCCTCTTGCGATTGTACTACGACATGGATCTCAAAAAAGTTGCTCCCCACGGGTGATTCAGCTCGATTGCGTGTTCGACTAATTGCTGAAGAAGAGGGCGATTTGTATAGAACAATTGCTATTTATGGAAATATTTCATCCTCTCCATTAGTAATTTCACTAAGCGGAAAGGTTATTAGTATTAATAATAAAACAGTAAAAAAATGAAAGCAAAAAGTATTAGGATTGCAATCATTGCAATCACTGGACTAGGCTTATTTGCCATCCAAGGCACAAAGCAGGAGAGTGCCCAGTCTGCAAATGCGCAAGCGTTGAAAAAACAAACAGAGAATAGGGGAACTGTTGATTGCTATTCTAGGTATGCCAATGGCGACGAAACAATTTATGACTGTGGCCCTTGTTCGAGAGTGCGTGAAAAGAAAGGGCGAGGAAATCAACGCAGATGTGCTTATAATGGAGGAAATACTGATTCTGGACATCTACAAGATGCAGTAGATGTCGCACCGTAAACCATAGCGTTCCTTTTGGGCCATCTTGTCCTAATGCAAGTCATAGCATATAGACGGGATGGCTCAAAGCATAATAATTATAAAATTATAGAGAGTAATGAAAAGAATGTTTGTTCTTGTTCTGATTGTGTCAATCCTGATCACATATGTATTCTCTGCATGTAAGGATTCAGCTCATAATAATCAAGAGGAAATTGTTACTGTAGGAGATTTTGGTCCTGCTGAAAGTCTCATGCCATCTAAGACAGAGAGCATTGCTTTGGCCCAAGATCCCTACTATCTAATTGATTGTGGAGATTTTTTAATTTCAAAAGATCAGGTCGATAGCAATGCTTTTATTGTAATTAGAAAATTTGATCTCCGTGTAGCAACGCTTCTTTGCCCGATAGGAGAAGGCCCGGAAGAATATCTTGACCCAATGCTCAGTTTTTATAGCTATGAAAATAAAACTCTGTCGATATTTGACCCGGACAAATCTTTGTTGACAACAATAGATGTCAATAAAAGCGTCGAAACGGACTCGACAGTGGTTGACAGCCGGGTGTCTTTTGTAAAAACGGGAAAACGAATACATCGATTGTTTACGGCAGTGTCCGGAGACCGATTAGCCTATGTATTTGAAGGACTTAACTTTGCTTTTTACCGAGTATCTCCAGAAAAGCAATTGATGGATACGGATCTTTGCTCACCCAAAATAAATCTCTTAGAGAAAAACAAGAGTCAAGAGCTATATGTAGCTCAGAGTTTACAGGCATTTGATGAGAAAAAAGGCGTGTTTTTTGCGGCTTACTCTGCAATTCCACGGTTCGATCTGATCGACATCAAGAATGGCTGTCGAAAAAAAATCTTTTTTGAACGAAAAGTATCTCCGGATCAAGCTGCTGAAATACTCAAAGAACGAAACACTCGATACACTTGGAGTATAGCTTATAGTGCAGAGCATGTATATGTAGGTTATTATATGGATGTACGGTCTTATGAAGAGGATAATTCCACTCATATCCTTGTATTCGACTGGGAGGGCAATCCCGTTAAGCATTTCGTACTTCCGATCCCGGCAAAAAGTTTTGCCGTAAGCCAAGATGGCAAGAAGCTCTACACTCTAAATGAAAGTGAGACCCAACCGAACTCCATCAGCGTGTACGATATTAAATAGGGAATTTCTCATTTGTTTTTTATACCTTTCGGGATACGTTTGAATAACGTACAAAAATGATGTGTTTATGAATATCAAAACCAAACCGAGTATTTTGGTACTTAGATTTAATCCATCGAATCTCAAGTGTTACAGATTACGTTTGCTGTGTATATGTTGAAAGAAATGAAAGTAAAACACATCCTATTTGCTATATTGCTCCAAACAGTGCTTTTTTCATGTACAGCTAAACCTGAGATGGAGGAATTAGTTACTGCCGAGGACTTCACTATGGGAAGCCTTGAAGGAGGGGTAAAATTTGTATTGCCGGATTCTTTGTTTACCGCCTATGCATTGGATGATGTGGGCGATTATTTGCTTGCTATGGTGCCGGACAGGCCTTATCACTATTATCTACTTGATAAGGCTGATCTCTCTATCGTGACAGGATTGTGCCCACAGGGAGAAGGGCCGGAAGAGTATTTGTCTCCCAGTGTCACTTACAATGCGGACGAGAATACACTGACTCTGATGGAACGAGATAGATCGAGACTCTCCATAATAGATATTGCTGCCAGTGCAGCTCAGAAAGAGACTGTCGTGAAAGCGCAAACGAGTTTTGCGAAAACAGGGAAAGCCGTATTTCGTGTATTTGGCACACGTTCGCCCTATCCAGCTTATATCTTGGAAGGGATGACGTTCGGGCTGTATTCGCTTGTGCCGGACAAGCAGTTGCAAGAGACCGATCTGTTGTTGACGCCTGTGAAGTTACCCGAATCTCTCCAGAGGGCATCGCTTTATATGACGCAAACTACACATGTATATAGTAGCATTAAGCATACCTTGTTTGCTGCCAACCTCTACTTCCCCCGTATAGATCTGATCGATACGGAAAGCCGTGGGGTCCGCAACTTTTATCTTAACAGCAAAATTGAACCGGAGAAAGCCGCAGAAGGAGATAGGGTTTCCTATGTATGGGGAATAGCAGGAACAGAACGATACGTGTATGTGGGTAGCACTAATCGCCCAAATGCGATGATGGGGGATTGGGAGCAAAAAGAAATCTATGTATTCGATTGGGAAGGACGCCCCGTGAAGCGATATAAGCTTCCACGATCGGGTAGTTCTTTTACTGTCGACAATCAAGATAGCAAGCTCTATGTGCTGATTCAGAACGAAGAGGGAACAGAGGTCTACAGATACGACATCAAATAAGAAAGTACAAAAAAAGCCATGCAGCTATCCGGATACAGAGTAGTATGGTTGCCATTTATATTCTTGATGGCACTGAGCGTAGTAGGATGTAATGGTGGCAAGAAAAAGACTGCCGAGACATCATCAGGTGAGGATATGGAACTGTTCACCTCGGGTGGAGATACCATCGATGTGCAGATCACCGAACTCAAGCTCGGGCCTTTCGACAGACAAATAGTGAGCCATGGAAAACTGCGTGCTCACGAAACAGCTGTCTTGCAGTTCGAGGACAGCCGGCAACCGCTCCATCGGCTCTATGTCCGCAACGGGCAGCATGTAGTGCAAGGGCAAAAAATAGCTGCCATCGACGATCGTAGAGCTTTGCTCGAGGTGCAAAAGAGTGAAGACGAATTCAAGCAGCGCGAGCTGGATTTGCAGGATGTATTGGTCGGCATGGGTTATTCTCCCCATGACAAATCCGATATTCCTGCGGACAAATTGGCCCTGGCCTGCATCAAAAGCGGATACAACATAGCCGAAAGCAACTACAAACAAGCCCAACTCCGACTAAAGCATGTATGTCTGACTGCACCCATCAGCGGTGTGGTCGCCGATCTGCATGCACAGGAGCATACCATACCCGAATCCGGCAAACCCCTCTGTCGCATCATCGGAGACAGTGGTTTCGAGGTAGTCTTCGAGGTGTTGGAGAGCGAGCTTAGTGCCATCCGAACAGGTGAACGAGTGGAAATCCGTCCCGTAGCTTTGAGGGACGTAACGGCCGAAGGCGTTTTACAAGAGATCAATCCCTCCGTAGACGATCGTGGTATGGTACAAGTATCCGCCGGCCTGCGGAATCCTGCCAAGAGCCTTTTCGACGGTATGAATGTAGAAGTACGGATCAATCAGCGTATGGAGGAGCGTATGGTAATTCCTAAGAGTGCCGTGGTACTCCGTTCGGACAAGCCGGTAGTATTTTCCGTTCGTAATGGTACTGCCGCATGGAACTATGTGGATATAGAAGCTGAGAATGCCGAGAGCTATTGTATCGTGAGCAAGACGCTCAAGCCGGGTGAGATAATAGTCGTAGACGGCAACGCCAATCTGGCACACAAGACTCCTGTGGCACTCCGCCTATAGAGAAGAAGACTAATCGTAAAAGCTCCATACCTACGTGATACGCTTTTTAGTCAAGCATCCCGTCTCCGTCATCATGTCCTTCCTCCTATGTTTCATATTAGGAGTGGCGGCTTATTTCTTCTTGCCGGTTTCCCTACTTCCGGACATTGCTATTCCGGAGATAACGGTCAGGATCGACAGCCCGGGACATTCGGCAAGAGAGATAGAAGATGCAGCAGTCAGTCCCCTACGCAACCGCCTGCTCCAAGTGGGTGAGCTGTCGGACATCAGAAGCGTAAGCAGGGATGACCATGCTTTCATTCGCTTAAGGATGAATTACGGAGTGGATACGGATCTTGCCCTGATCGAAGTGAACGAGAAAGTGGATGCAGCTATGGGAGCACTCGGCAACAGGATCAAGCGTCCCGTTGTGCTCAAAGAAAATGCCTCGGACATTCCCGTTTTCTACTTGAATATATCCTTGCGCGATGACGCTGACGAAGAAGTCGGATTCCAACAGCTAAGCGAGTTCGTGGAAGAAGTGGTTCGCCACCGTTTGGAGCAGCTCCCCGAAGTAGCCATGACGGATATGACCGGCACCGTAAGCAGAGAACTGAGGATCATCCCGGATCGTCCGAAACTGCTTTCTCTCGGCTTTACCCTTAGCGATATAGAGGGGGCTATAAGAGGAGGCAATTTCTCTGCCGCGCAGATGCAAATAGAGGACAGGCAACTGGTCTTCAGAGTGAATCTGAACAACAAACTCGGCAGTATCGATGACATACGTACACTATATGTTCATCATGGCGATCGCTTTGTGCCGCTGCACATGTTGGCAGACATCCGCGAAGAGGTAGCCCACCCCCGCGGCTACTCCATCATAGACGGTCGGCGTGCCATTTCCCTTGCGGTGATCAAGCAGTCCGATGCCTCGATGCAGAGTTTGCGCAAGGCCGTATCGGTATTGACAGGTGAGCTGCAGGCGGAGCATCCCGATATGGTATTCGACATCAATCGCGACCAGACGGAACTGTTGGATTATACGATTTCCAATCTGTCCGGCAGTCTGCTGATCGGCTTCTTCCTTGTCTGTGCAGTGACGCTCCTGTTCATGGGGGATTTTCGCTCCTTGACGGTGATAGGCATCAATATGTTTGTCGCACTGGTTTGCAGCCTGTTCTTCCTGTATCTCTTCGGCCGAACACTGAATATCATTTCCCTGTCGGGGCTGATCATGGCATTGGGACTGATGATAGACAACAGTATAGTCGTCACCGATACGATCACCTATTACCGCCGAACGGGACTGCCTACCGAAGATGCCTGCGTGAAAGGGACAAAAGAGGTGATCACTCCGCTCCTCAGTTCGGGACTCACCACCATAGCGATTTTCCTCCCCCTTGTTTTTCTTAGCGGAGTGGCCGGCGTGTTGTTTCTGGACGAAGCCATAGCCGTTTCCATCGGGCTGTTCACTTCGTACATAACAGCTATCATCCTTTTGCCGGTCAATTACAAACTGTTCTATCCCCTCGGCTATCGTGACAGAGAGGAGACATTGTTGTATCGTATAACGACTGCATCCAACACGGGTCTCAATCGATTCTACGATTCGGGGCACTCCTTTTTTCAGAGGCACAGCACTATACCGTTGATCCTGTTCGTAGTAGCCATACCCCTCTGCGCCGGACTTTTCCTTTTGATCAAAAAGAAACAAATGCCGGCACTCCCTCACACAGAAACAACGGCTACCATCGACTGGGGAGAACCCGTAAGCGCGCAGCTGAACAGGCAGCGTAGCGAGGAACTGCTTGCCCGGATGCAACCATTTCTGCGTCAAGGTGCTGCCTATGCAGGGGAGCAACAGTTTCTATTCAATGGTAGCCAGGACATCGCAGATACCGAAACGGTGCTTCATCTCAAGGCAGAGGACGAAAAAGGTATCGAGCAGGCAGGAGCAGAACTGCGCAAGCATATCGGCGGTAAATATCCCAAGGCGCAGTTGGAGATAACCCCTGCGGCATCCATATTCGACCGCATCTTCGATACTCGCGAACCTGAACTGCTTGCACGCCTTTACCCTGCTTCGAAAGAGGAACTGACTGTCGAGAAGGTGCAGCAGCTCACCCGATCGATATGTTCAGCCACAAAGGAATCGGCTGCTCCCATCCGCATAACCGACCAAATAGATCTGTCCATCGACATGCGTCTGCTACACCTATACGGTATAGATATGTCATCTGTGAAGCAAGCTTTGCAGACGGCTTTTCACCAAAATGAAATCATCGAACTGGCGGCTTCCAAGCAGCATCTGCCCGTCATTCTGACAGACAAATCGCAATCCATAGAGGATATTTTGCGAATGACCTTCGTTCAGGGTTTTTCTCCCGATAAGACAAGCGAGTCCTCCATCCCCCTTGCTTCTCTAATGACCGTACACCGGAGCAAAGGGCTGAAAGAGATTGCAGGAGGCAAGGGCGGTGAATATCTGCCATTGGCCTATGAGACTCCGAACGCTCCGGAGAAAATTATGCAGCAAACCCGAGACATCATCGATAAGGAGAAAGGCTGGCATGTAGACTTCGTAGGATCATTTTTCAGCAATAGGCAAATGATTCGAGAGCTGAGCTTCGTTTTGTTGCTCTCACTACTGCTCATGTACTTCATTTTGGCTGCTCAGTTTGAAAGTTTGCTACAGCCTGTAATCGTCCTGATGGAGATACCGATCGATATAGCCCTTACCCTGCTTGTCCTTATACTCACGGGCAATACGCTCAATCTCATGAGTGCCATCGGTATAGTGGTCGCATGCGGGATCATCGTCAATGACTCTGTTTTGAAACTGGACATGATCAATAATCTGAGACGACAGGGTATGCCCCTCCAAGAAGCCATCCATACGGCAGGAGTGAGACGGCTCCGCTCCATCGTCATGACCAGCTTGACCACAATCATTGCCTTGGTGCCCACACTCTTCGCTTCGGACTTCGGCTCTTCGTTACAGAAACCTCTGGTCATCGCTCTTATCAGTGCCATGTTTTTCGGCACTCTCGTCAGTCTTTTTGTAATTCCGCATATTTATGCTTTCATCTATAGCAAACGTTCGCATGAGATCAGTGAAGAAAGGTAAGTTCTCTCTTCTATTCCTGTTTTTTTGTACTCCGTTCTTGGCTTGGGGACAGAGGTCGGGTGTACTACAAGCAAGCATAGATGACATAGTGACAATGAGCCGACACAATACCCCCGGGGAGCAGCAAGCTCGCAACCGGTTTCTGTCCGAATACTGGACATACCGTCAATTTCTCGCCAACCGAAAGCCACGAGTTTCTTTCGAATCCGTACCTGTCTCTTACAGCAGGAGCTACATCAAACGGTACAACTCTGCATTGAATATAGACGAATACCGCCCATCCACCACTTGGAACTCTTCGGTAGGGATCAATTTGGAGCAAAACATCGACTTCCTTGGCGGTACTTTCTCTCTCAGTAGCGATTTATCCTATATGAAGAATATAGGAGACCCCGGCTACAAACAATACAATGCCGTTCCGGTAGCTATCAGATACAGCCAAAACCTATTGGGATATAACGAATTCAAGTGGGAGAAGAAACTGGCTCCACTGCGCTACAAAGAAGCCGACAAAACCTTTGTCAAGACGCTGGAAGAGAACACCTACAAAGTACTGGCTGCCTACTTCGACGTAGCCATGGCAAAAGAAGAATATGCCATGGCTATGGAAAACGTGAGCAATAGCGATACGCTCTATCGGCTGGGAGAAAAGCGTTTTGCCATAGCCTCCATTTCCAAATCGGACTTGCTGGCTCTCAAACTGGACAAACTCAATGCCGGCAACAGCCTGCTACATGCGCGAACGGCACTCAGAAAGAGCTATTCTTCTCTGATCAATCTATTGGGGCTACCCGAGGATACCGAAATAGATCCGATGTTGCCCACATCCGTACCCGAACTCAGGATCTCGCGAGAGCAGGCAATCGAATCGGCACGCAAGAACAATCCGGAGCTATTGCAGGCCACCAATAATCTGATCCAGCGTGAACAATCGGTGACAAAAGCATCATTGGAGCGGTGGTTCAGTGTAGACCTATCGGCCGGTATCGGCTTCAATCAGGTGTCGGAAGCCTTCGCCGGTGTCTACAAACATCCGTTGCGACAAGACATGGTCTCCATATCTCTGAGTATTCCGCTCATCGACTGGGGCATGAAAAGAGGGAGATACAATATGGCAAAAAGCAACTACCGCGTAGCTCTATCCGACATGCGATTGAAAGAAACAGATCTCTTTCGCGATATTGCCATTACCATCGACGAGATCGAAATGGAAACCGACCTATTCAAAGCGGCAGAAGAGGCTATGCAGCTGGCCAAGGAGTCGTACACCTATGCCAGAGAACGATTTGTCCTTGGCAAAGGAAGCCTGAACGATATGCTCTTGGCGCGAAGCAGAAATGCCGAGGCTCGCAAAAATGCGATTCTATCGATGAAAAACTTCTGGCTCAGCTACTACAAGCTGAGGATGCTGACGCTGTATGACTTCATTGACGGACTGGATTTGACTGCCCCCATATCGGAAGAATAGTCACCGGGCAATCGAAGAAAAGGAGAAGAGAAGAAAAAGATGAAAGAGTCTGCACGCAAAACCTCTTCATTCACCGTCATAGTCGTCTTCGTGTGCTTGACTTTGACAGGACTGGCGTTGGGCAACCTGCTCCCTGTCAAACTCCATCCGGATCATAGTATGCCGGAGCTAACGATCTCTTTCAGTATGCCGAAAGCATCGGCTTCTCTGGTGGAGTCCGAACTTTCCTCTCCTCTTGAAAAGGTTTTGTCCGGTATTGCCGGCCTTACGAGCATATCCTCCCATTCGAGCGATGGGATGGGGGTGATACGATTGAGTTTCGACAAATATGTGGATATTGAGAAAGCACGCTTCGAAGCCTCTACCCGTATCCGTTCGATCCGGTCCGAATTGCCTCGTACAGCCGGCTATCCTACGATTCGCACGGGGCGCACCTCCGACCAAGATGCCAAAACTGTTCTATCCTATTCCATAGGCGCACCCCATACCTCCTCGGATATTGAGACAGAAGTGGAGAGACACATACTTCCTCTGCTAAGGGAGGTAGATGATATAGGCGACATCATTCTAACCGGCGGTCGGAAACAAGAATACCTTTTGGCCTACGATCCCGAACAAATCAGAATCTTAGGGATCAGTCCCGATGACATAGCTACGGCTATCGGCTCGCACTTTCGGAACGATTTCATCGGTTTGGCCGGAATACCCGACTCCGTCGGGGGAGAGAACCATATCCGCATTCGCCTGTCGGAAGAGGCAAACAATGTTTTCGATCTCTCCCGTATTTTCATCCCTGCCAAGGACAAATCTCTGATTCCGATCAGTCGGCTGCTGACGATAAGACAGAAGGAGATCCCCCGACGGGAATACTACAGAGTGAACGGTCTGAACAGTATCTATCTTCGAGTCTTATCTTCTTCGTCTGCCAATCAGATAGCCCTCTCCAAGCAAATAGGCCGAATCATGGATGATGTAGGAAGGGAACTTCCTGAGGGTTATCGAATAACCAAACTCTTCGATTCGGCCGAGAGCATCAGCCTCGAACTGAACAATATATTGGTGCGATCCGGAATCACCATCCTTCTCCTACTGCTGTTCACACTGATCACCACGCGCAACGTGCGCTATATGGCTACGGTGACCATCAGCCTTGTTGCCAACGTAGCCATAGCCTTTGCTTTCTATTACCTTTTCGGCTTGGAAATACAGCTATATACGCTTGCCGCCATTACGATCTCTTTGAGTTTTATCATAGACAATAGCATTGTCATGATCGAACATCTCCTTCGACGAGGCGACAGGTCGGCCATCACAGCCATATTGGCGGCTACGCTTACTACCGTCTCGGCTATGATTATCGTCTTCTTCCTGCCCGAAGCACAGCAGAAGAACCTCGGAGATTTTGCCCGCGTCATTATCATCAACCTTTGTGTATCCATCATCGTAGCACTCTTCCTCGTTCCGTCCCTGTTCGAACGCCTCTCCTTCTCTTCCCGACGGACAGGCCGCTCCCCACACAAGATGGTCGTAACTATTCGTTTACTCTCCTTTTACAGCACTCTCTCCTCTTTCTTGTATCGACGTAGAAGATGGGTTTTCATCGGATTTGCCTTCCTCTTCGGTTTTCCCCTTTTCCTGCTTCCGAAAGAAATAGAGGGTGATACGGACTTAGCCCGACTATACAACAATACGATAGGCTCTACTGCTTACAGGAAAATCCGCCCCTATACCGATGTTGCATTAGGGGGAACCCTCCGCCCTTTCCTCATGCAAATATCCTCCGGATCGGAAAAGAAATGGGAGAAGCCCGTGATCCATGTAAATGTGCAAATGCCGGTAGGCAGTACCGCCGATGCTACGAACGAATATGTGACCAAGCTGGAACGATTCCTCGCTCAAGCCAAGGGGATTTCTTACTTCGAAACCTCGGTGACAGGGGAGAGAGCGGCATCGATCGGCATCCAATTCAAAGACAGCCATGCCCGAGGCAATTATCCTTACGATCTGCACCAAGGTCTGATCGGCCGGATATTGAGTATCGGGGGTGGTTATTGCAGGACGTATGGCCTGGAAAATGTGTCTTTCAGCAACATCCGTGAGAAAGAATACGGCTCGAATGCTATCAAACTCACGGGGTACAACTATGATGCGCTGCTCGCTCAGGCACGACTCGAAGCTATACGGCTGTCCGTCAAAGCTGCAATACGCAATGTCAGCATTGCATCGAACCGATACTCTCTGTCCGAGGAACAGGAGCTACACCTCAGCCCCTATGAGGGGAGTCATGCGCTCCTCGGCATCAGTCCGCACGACTTGGTGGCGGCCGTCAATGAACAGAGCCGGACGGAACAGTCTCTGCCGGAAATCATCATTGACGGGCAGCCTGTACAGTTAGCCATGGCAGCACGAACTCACCATGCCGGCAGCAAATGGATGTTGGAGAATAGCCCCTTATATGTCGGGGGCAAAACGATAAAGCTCAAAGATTATGGCGAGATGCAAGTCGTACTACAACCGCAAGCCATCGTGAGGGAAAATAAGAACTACCTCCTGTACGTCTTGTACAATCACATGGGTACGATCAGACAATCGCAGGCTTTCATCGAGAAGGAAATACAACGACTCAATGCCGAACTACCCATAGGGTACAAGGCGATGGAGCCGGAATACAAAGAATGGGAGAATGAGAGAGGCAAGTTGGTCTGGGCATTGATCGGCATCATCGTGCTGATTTTCTTCATCACGAGTATTCTGTTCGACTCTTTGTACTACACCTGGGTCGTACTCAGCATCATCCCTATTTCATTCATAGGTATCTTCATCGTTTTCTCGGTCTTTCGGCTTCCCTTCGAGGAGGGTGGTTTCGCTGCCATGATCCTCCTCTGCGGGATAACGGTGAATGCATCCATTTATCTGATCAACGACTATCTGCACCGGCGTCGAAAGCATCCTTCCATCAGTCCTCTCGATGCCTACAGACGTGCCGTGCGCAACAAAACATTCGCCATACTACTGACAGTGATATCCACCGTTCTCGGCTTCGTCCCATTCGTCGTCGATAAGGGAGCTTCGCTCTTTTGGCACTCGCTTTCGATGGGAGTGATATTCGGATTGCTCTTCTCTACGCTGATGCTCTTCCTGATCCTGCCCTGTTTCTTAGGTCGGGATCGAAAAAACTTTAAGTTAAGCTCTACAAAAGACTGTTAACAGGCATTGCCATCTTCCGGCACAAATTTGCCTCGAATTGCAGGAGCTTCATCTCTATTCCGGTTGGCTTCCGCACCGAAATTTTCTCACTTATAGTTCCACAAAATGCGGCGCATAAACTTTTTTGTTTCAGTACACGTCACCGGATCAAATGAGAACTCTTTTCATAAATCGGAAAACCAAACGGGCACAAAACTAAAAGAACAGGGCATGTCAAATAAGCAGAATGCAGCACGAATCTGTATTTTCCGGCAAATGGATGAGCAAATAAATACCTTTGTGATGAACAAGAAAGACGAAAGAATAAGACAATACAGAGGCAATACATCGGAATGAAAAAAAGAATACTACAGATCATCATACTGCTATCGGTATCGATCGTTCAGGGATTTGCTGCCGGTGTGGAAAGACTGTCGGTGCCAAGCGCATCGATGAATAAGGAGATCCCTGTACTCGTAGTGCTTCCGGATATAGCCTTGGCGAGCGAGGGCGGAAATTGCCCGGTGGTGTACCTGCTGCATGGCTATGGCGGAAATGCCGAAACATGGCTAACCGTTAAGCCGGACCTCCCGCAGATAGCAGATCAAAAAGGAATCATCTTCGTTTGTCCCGATGCACAGAATAGCTGGTATTGGGATAGCCCGGTCGATTCGGCCTTTCGCTACGAGACGTTTGTCGCTTCCGAGTTGGTCGGATATATAGACTTGCACTACAAAACCATTGCAGAGAGAAAGGGGCGAGCTATCGCCGGACTCAGCATGGGTGGGCACGGCGCCTTATGGATTGCCTTTCGGCATCAGGACGCGTTCGGAGCCTGTGGGAGCATGAGCGGTTGTGCGGATATTCGTCCCTTTCCGAACAACTGGGAGATAAGCAGACGGCTTGGCTCTTTGGCCGAGAATCCGAAGCTATGGGACGAGTACACTGTGATCAACAACCTCGACAGCTTGAGAGGGGCCGCACTTGCTATCCTAATAGATTGCGGAGTGGAGGATTTCTTTCTGGATGTCAACAAAGAGCTGCATGCCTCACTTCTGGCAAAGCAAATCGATCATGATTTTACCATCCGCCCGGGAGGGCACAACAGAGCTTATTGGCGTAATGCCATAGATTATCAGATCTTATTTTTCGAAAAATACTTCCGCCGGCACATCGAATCTCAGGTAGAATAAGATCAAAAAAGAATATCGGCAAAGGCCGCTACCTCTCAATTCGCGAGAGCCATGCACTTGGTGCCGGGGAGCAGGAGAAGATCGTCCAAAGAATAAACACGCCGTCCTGCCACTGAGATGGACGGCCGGATCGGTAGCAAAGAATCCGCTCTGAGCAAAGCGGCAGCAACCAACTCGGTACAATACAGCTCGGCATCGGAGGCCGAATCAAAAGCAAAATCGAAAGGAACTTGACGTTCGCGATAGTCGAGAGCAGCTCTGACAAAGTGCGACAGGACGGAATCAGGAAGATGGAGACGATAGATACCTGCACGCCGCGAATGTGCAAGGAATGACGAAAGGGATTCCAAGGCGACTCCTCCATGTCCACTGCTCGGATCTTCTTCGGTATGGACTACCGAGCAACTATCCGTACCGGCATAAAGAACGATGCCGATATGGCTATATTCTTGTGCCGAAGAGGCCTTTTTCCTGAAAAGACCGGAATACCACGAAGTGCCTAAGCGACAGATGAGGTCGCCATCGCGCAATTCCGTTCCTTCGGGGAAGGCAGGTACAAAAAACCTTTCTTTCCTGCCCTGCGAGCATGCACTCAGACAGAGCAGAAAAGAAAGGGAGAGAATGCACCGGGTAACGAATGCATTAAGACGCAAAACTGTAAATCCGAAGGGATGCTTATTTCCCGATCGCTTCATCGACAAGCCATTTGTTGTCGATATTCACCACATGAACCGTGGTTGTATCATCTTCGAAATCCAGATAGGTGACCCAAGCTTCCTTCTCCACAATACTATCCTTGATAAAGGTAAACTTGTAGTTTGGTTTGGCCTCTCCGCCCAAAGCACCATACAGATCGACAAGCTTATTGGTGCGTTCCGTGCAATACTTCTTAGCCTCTTCATATTTCTGTTTGGCCATGTTCTCCGAGAAGTTCTTTACAGCATCTTTCGGGCCGGACGATGAACATCCGGCCATCAAGGCAGCGGCAAGCAATGCCGCTCCGATTTTCCATCTTTTCATATTAGAATTTTTACTTTTTAAGTATCAGTTGCTTAGCAAAGATAGCAAATATCCCTATCTCCTCATTCGTGCAGGTGACAATAATCGTCCGAAAAAAGGCCGAAAAGAGAGACAAGGCCGGTAAAATGTGGAGCCGGAATCAGGAGAAACATGGTTCCAAAAAATCTGAAAAATCGAACCAAAACAAAAACTTTTACGCTCGGGAATTTTTTTCTTTTGGCGCGAGTTCCAAAAAATTCCCGAACCATGTTTTTAGGGATGTGTTTTGATTGTTTTTCGGCGCATGAAAAGAAAAAATGGTCAGCTTCCCCCTTCCTCTTCGCTCTTTTTCATTTCCCCCAAGATACAATAGGGAACAGAGCTTTCGGATCGGACGGATTCGATCGGGAACTAAATCCGGCCGATTCTGTTTAACCATATGAGACGAAAACCTGTCGAATGGTGCCAATATGCAATCATGAATGTACCCTTTGAACAGAATCATCAACTTAAAAACAGTCAATTATGAAGACAAAAAGACTTTTTCTACTGGCGATCATTGCACTATGCAGCATTCATGCATCAATGGGGCTTGACCTCCAAAAACGAGTAAAAGGGAATGAGCAATTCGCCTCTGAAGAGCGTTTGGCAGAGCCTTTCAACAGCCTTTCGGCATCAGGCAGCATTGATATTCAGATCGAATACTCCCCCATACAGGCACCCCTCCGAATAGAAGCTGAGTCGAACATCATACCACTAATCAATACAACGGTAAAGAAAGGTGTCCTGAACATCGAATTCGAAAAAAAACGTTCCATATCGCCTAATGCTGCAGTGCGAGTTATCGTCAGTGTGCCGGAAATACAATCAGTCACACTGGGCGGTAGTGGCAATTTGATTTTCGGTTCCGGTTTCAACCAGCCCACCCTGAAAGTAACCATTAACGGGAGTGGCAGTATAAACTTCATCGATACAAAAGCGGCACAACTGGACATCGTACTCAATGGTAGCGGTGACCTTCGCGGCAGCATTTTTGCTCATAAGGATATACGCATGAACCTGAAAGGATCCGGCAATATCACTCTTTCCATAGACGAAACCAAGACGATTCGAGCTAATATGAAAGGAAGTGGAGGTATTAAGCTGACAGGAAAAGCTTCAAACACGATACTGAGAAGTTCGGGAAGCGGGATGTTCGACTGCCAAAGCCTGACGACTGACCATGCCGACATAAAAATGAGCGGAAGCGGAGGCGGCCGCCTCAGTGTAACGAAGAAAATCAGCGTCAATCTATCAGGATCCGCCGGTTTCACCTGCCATGGAAAGGCTAAAATAGGTTCTTACAAAATAGAACGCTCTTCTTCATTCAGTATGCAACCGTAAGCAGTTCCATCTTAAGCCAATAAATACTTCCCTTTTTCGTAAACGAAGAAAAGACAGAAGAACCGAGGAGAGTCGAGTTGTAGCTTTTGCTTCCCGACTCTTCTTTTTTAGCTCTCAATGCGATTGAACGGAGGGGTGATTTCCCCTTTCGAACGTAATGCTTTTGCGCCCATTCGAGATAGAGAGTTCGAGAAAAAACGGTTTGAGATGTAACATTTCGGGGACTTGTTCGTCTTACTGATAGAACGACTAACAAGAAACCAATCAATCATGTGGACAAAAAGACTCCTTTTCCTCGTGCTCGCGGCAGCAAGTATCAGTTTTGCATCTGCCCAAATAATCTCATGGAAACGCATCAAGGGTAACGGTAAAGTACAGACAGAAGAGCGGCGTATAGGTCAATTCGATCGCCTGATCGTAAAGGGCAGCATGGATGTGAATATACAGCAAAGCACGTCGGGACAAGCATTGACGATAGAGGCCGAATCCAACATCCTCCCTCTGGTCGAGACAGTAGTAGAAGGCGGTACTCTGGTAATCAAAATGAAGCCATCGCTATCTATCTCTATCAATAAAGGTGTCCGGATCAGGATAACTACTCCCCAACTGTCAGAAGCAGAGCTACACGGAAGCGGTGATATTACATTTGCCGGAAGATTCCGTCTGCGATCTCTTAGGATCGAACTCTCCGGAAGCGGTGACATCACTTTTGCCAATGCCACGATAGCCAATGATCTGAACGTCAGCCTTAGAGGTAGTGGCGACATACGGGGCAATATCCTTACCGGCAGGAATGCAACTCTCTCGCTGGCCGGTTCGGGCGACATAGACCTTTCGCTCGGTCATCCTCAGAGAGTGGAAGCCGGTATCAGTGGAAGCGGAGATATAAAGATAAAGGGACAAACAGCCTTTGCCGCGCTGAAATGCAGCGGAAGCGGAGACCTCGAATGCCGTAATCTGTCGGCCCAACAAGCCGACGTAAGGATCAGTGGCAGCGGAGATGGCAAGCTGGCTGTTACCGAAAAGCTGGATATCAACCTATCCGGATCAGCCGGCTTTGTCTGCTATGGCAAACCTGTCATCGGTACACACAAAGTCAGCCGTTCTTCTTCTTTCCGAATGGTTCCTTAAATCCAACGACAGCATAGATTAGAACTTTTCATAGACGCGAGTAGCAATAGGGCGAGACATTCCATCAGAGAGAATGTACTCGCCCTTACTACATTTGAGAAGGAAACCGGAGGTCTTATGCGGCCTCCATAAATGAATTTTGACACAGCCCCGCGATCAATCGTGGATCCTTTCCCCCGACTCAATTTGTTTGTATTTCATCTCGGCATAAAAATGGAATTTTTAATTGCATTTATAGGTAGGGTGTGCAAATGCGCAATGGTAGTTTTTATGTTTGGGAGAAAGTCGGAAAATAGTTACTTTTGTTTTTATGCATAACGATTGCTTTTGCCCATTTGATGGGCGAAAACAAATATGATCACAGTAAAAACAATGAACGAATTCAAAAAAAAATACGCGACCCGACATATCGGGTTGAATGCACAGGCCTTGGACGACTATACCAGAATCCAAAGCAGCTACATCTCTCCGACCATTATCGAAGAACGCCAGTTGAACGTCGCACAAATGGATGTGTTCTCACGTCTAATGATGGATCGGATCATCTTCCTTGGCACTCAGATCGACGATTACACGGCCAATGTCATTCAAGCACAGCTTCTTTATCTCGATAGCGCCGACCCCGGTAAAGATATTTCCATCTATCTGAATTCACCCGGCGGATCTGTTTATGCCGGTTATGGCATATACGATACGATGCAGTATATAGGGTGCGATGTGGCCACTATCTGTACGGGCATGGCCGCGTCTATGGCATCAGTGCTGCTCGTAGCAGGAACGAAAGGCAAACGCTTTGCTTTGCCTCATTCCCGCGTGATGATACATCAGCCGCTTGGTGGTATGCAGGGGCAGGCCAGCGATTTGGAGATCGCAGCTCGCGAGATTCTGCGCGTCAAGAAAGAGCTTTACACGATTATCTCTTCTCACAGTGGAAAGCCCGTCGAGCAGGTCGAAAAAGATAGTGATCGGGACTATTGGATGACAGCCCCCGAAGCATTGGAGTACGGGATGATAGATAAAATCCTCGAAAAGAATCGAAAGTAGCCCTCTCGTTACTCAAAGGGGGACTGTATATTTCTCATGGCAAAGAAAAAGGACGAAGAATACTGTAGTTTTTGTGGCATGCCGAGAACGCAGGTAAACCTGATGCTCGAAGGAGTCCATGCTCATATCTGCGATGAATGTGCCCTCCGTGCAGGAGAGGTGGTTCGAGAAGCGTTGCAAAAATTCAAATCGGAAGAGACGAACAATCTGAAGAGAGAGGACTTGCCTCGGCCTATAGAGATCAAGGAATTTCTCGATTCGTATGTTATCGGGCAGGATGATGCCAAACGTTTTCTTTCTGTCGCTGTATACAATCATTACAAACGATTGCTCCAGCAAGAGGACAGCGATGGCGTAGAGATCGAGAAAAGCAATATTATTATGGTCGGTCCCACGGGAACCGGCAAGACACTCTTGGCTCGTACGATAGCCAAAATGCTCCATGTTCCTTTCGCCGTAGTCGACGCTACGGTACTGACCGAAGCCGGCTATGTGGGGGAAGACATTGAGAGTATTCTCACCAGACTTTTGCAGGCCGCAGACTACGATGTCAAACAGGCCGAGAGAGGGATTGTCTTTATCGATGAGATAGACAAGATAGCCCGTAAGAGTGATAATCCTTCGATTACGCGTGATGTCAGTGGCGAAGGAGTACAGCAAGGTTTGCTCAAACTTCTGGAAGGTTCTATCGTAAATGTTCCTCCTCAAGGCGGTCGCAAACATCCGGAGCAAAAGATGATTCCGGTGGACACGAGGCATATTCTCTTCGTTTGTGCCGGAGCTTTCGACGGCATAGAGAAGAAAATTGCTCAGCGACTCAATACTCGTGTTGTGGGTTATACTGCCGGATTGCAAAACAGGCATATCGATCGTGAGAATATGCTTCGCTATATTCGTCCGCAGGATTTGAAATCTTTTGGGCTGATTCCTGAAATCATCGGTCGTTTGCCTATTTTGACCCATTTGGAGCCGTTAGATCGGGATGCCCTTAGAAACATCATGACGGAGCCCAAGAATGCCATTACCAAGCAATACGAAAAACTGTTTGCCATGGATGGCATCAAGGTTTCTTTTACATCCGATATGCTTGATTTCGTCGTTGATAAAGCTATCGAATTCAAACTGGGTGCACGCGGACTACGCTCCATCGTAGAGACGATCATGATGGATGCGATGTTCACGATGCCATCAGGTAAGAAGAAGACTTTGGTCGTAGACAAAGCTTATGCAGAAGCTCATTTGAATATTGACGATTTGCTACAAGATCAATAATAGAAGTACCCCCAAGAGAATCTAACCCCAAGGAGTTGCTACCCGGAGTGTAGTGTGACACCTGTCAAGTGTTGTATTATGGACATTGTTCTGGCCGAAAAATTACAGCAGTATTTTGGATTTGACCGATTCAAAGGCAATCAGGAGGCTATCATAAGAAATGTATTAGCCGAACGAAACACTTTTGTGCTGATGCCTACGGGAGGTGGGAAATCCCTATGCTACCAATTGCCGGCCATGCTCATGACCGGCACGACCATCGTAGTCTCTCCTCTTATCGCTCTGATGAAGAATCAGGTGGATGCCATGCGTAGCTTCAGTGCCAAGGATGGGGTCGCTCACTTTATGAATTCTTCTTTGAATAAGACACAGCTCGAACGTGTTAAGAATGATGTACGCGATGGACTTACCAAACTGTTGTACGTCGCTCCCGAATCATTGACAAAAGAAGAAAACATTGCTTTTCTGCGTGAAATAGATATTTCGTTTTACGCTATAGACGAAGCCCATTGCATATCGGAATGGGGGCATGACTTCAGGCCCGAATACAGACGGATTCGTCCTATCATCAATGAGATAGGGCCCCGATCGATCATCGCTTTGACAGCCACGGCTACCCCGAAAGTGCAGCATGATATTCAAAAGAATCTTGGGATGATGGATGCCGATGTATTCAAATCGTCTTTCAATCGTCCCAATCTTTTTTATCATATACGTCCTAAAACACAGGACGTAGATCGTGACGTAGTCAAATACATCCTATCCCAGCCGGGAAAGAGCGGTATTGTCTATTGCATGAGTCGAAATAAAGTAACTACTTTTGCCCAGGTTTTGCAGGCCAATGGGATCAAAGCCCTTCCCTATCATGCGGGACTTGACGCCGGAGAGCGAGCGAGCAATCAGGATGCTTTTCTGAATGAAGAGATAAGCGTGATCGTTGCCACCATTGCTTTTGGGATGGGTATTGACAAGCCGGATGTTCGCTACGTCATTCACTATGATATGCCCAAAAGCTTGGAAGGGTATTATCAGGAAACGGGGCGTGCCGGTCGAGATGGAGGAGAAGGCGAATGTATTGCATTCTATCGTCCCAAAGACCTGCAACGTTTAGAGAAATTCATGCAAGGCAAGCCCATATCCGAGCAGGAAATCGGGCGTCAGCTATTGGCCGAGACTGCAGCATTTGCGGAGAGCAGAGTGTGTAGGCGCAAGCTGCTTCTCCACTATTTTGGAGAGGACTATACTCAGGAAAACTGCGGTGCATGTGATAATTGTACGAGTACGTATAAGCAAGTGGAAGCAAAGGAACTATTGTTAAACGTTTTGGAAACAGTTTCTGCTTTGAAGGAACAGTTCAAAACGGAGTATGTCGTTAATGTATTGATGGGCGAATTGACTCCTGATATAGAGTCATTCGGACATCAGGATTTAGAGGTCTTCGGTATCGGAAGCGATGAAACCGAGACAACATGGACAGCCGTCATCAGACAAGCACTGCTTTCCGGCTATTTGAGTCGGGACATCGAAAATTATGGTCTGCTGAAAGTGACAGCCAAAGGCAAGAAGTTTGCCCTCAAACCTGTTTCTTTCAAGATCGTCGATGAGAACGAAGAGGACGAGGATGACGATGCTCCTAAGGTGGGAGGGCGAGGTTCCGGTGGGGCCATGGATCCGGTCCTGTTCGCCATGATGAAAGACCTCAGAAAGAAATTGGGTGCATCTCTCAAGTTGCCTCCCTACGTTATCTTCCAAGATCCCTCATTGGAGGCTATGGCTACGTTCTATCCCGTTACGATCGAAGAGCTGCAGAATATTCCCGGCGTGGGTGTCGGCAAGGCTACTCGCTATGGGAAAGAATTCCTCGATCTGATCCGTCGTCACGTAGAGGAAAACGAGATCGAACGTCCGGAGGATATGCGTGTACGTACACTCGCCAACAAATCGAAGATGAAAGTCTCCATCGTTCAGCAAATCGATCGTAAAGTAGCTTTGGACGATATAGCGGTGAGCCATGGATTGGATTTTCCGGAATTGCTGTCAGAAGTCGAGACGATAGTCTACTCCGGTACTCGAATCAATATCGACTACTTCATCAACGAGGTCATGGACGAGGATCATTTGGAAGATATATTCGAGTATTTCAAAGAATCCACGACAGACTCTTTGGAGGAGGCTATGCAAGAACTCGGTAAGGACTATTCGGAGGAAGAAATTCGTTTGGTACGGATCAAGTTCATATCCGAAATGGCAAACTAATGCATCGGTTTATGATGCTATAATACGGTACGAAAGATGAAAAAGAATGGAATGCGCATCTGCATAATCATGTTGTCGTTGCTCTACTGGGCACTCCCCTCAATGGGACAGAAGAACGTGATCGACGAAGTCGTATGGATGGTGGGAGACGAACCGATTCTGCGCTCAGACATAGAGGCTACCAAACGTTTTTTGCTCAGTTCGGGACGCCCTCTTGAAGGGAATGCAGACTGCTATATTCCTGAGCAGATTGCCGTCCAAAAGCTTTTTCTCAATCAAGCCAAGATAGACAGTATCGAAGTCAATG
>ERZ772940.333-NODE-333-length-23319-cov-3.73126_pt1 | contig 23319 bp, 18 predicted proteins | sample MGYA00511682_ERZ772940 | MGnify/ENA primary metagenome ERZ772940 (study PRJEB29015, sample SAMEA2737922) | human oral metagenome | biome: human oral; feature: human-associated habitat; material: dental | place: China | collected 2031 ... | reverse complement strand
ACAAAAGTGCCTGCTTATTGTGCAAAGGTCCCATTAATTCGTACTTGTTTGATAACCGAACGTAGCAATCGTTAGGTTTATAAGTGTGTTAACAGTTCAAATGCGATTGCCCTGTGAGTTGCCCTGAAATATCTGTCCCACAGTCTCAAAAAGCAGTAAATTTGCGCGGTATGACAGATGCTTTCATCTTTGAAAACAAAAAAGCGGCTTTCCTGACTCTTGGCTGCAAACTGAATTTCGCAGAGACTTCGACCATCGGAAAAGCTCTCGCCGAGCAGGGTGTGCGCCCTGTGCGAGAGGGCGAAAAGGCCGATATATGCGTGATCAATACATGCTCCGTAACGGAGCTGGCCGATAAGAAATGCCGCAATGCCATCCGCAAGTTACATAAAGAGCATCCCGGTGCGTTGATGATCATCACCGGCTGCTATGCCCAGCTCAAACCGGAGGAAATAGCTCGAATAGACGGAGTAGACATCGTACTAGGAGCCGATGAGAAGCTCGACCTCGTAAGTATTCTCAGCCAAAGACCGGTACAGGGCTTTGCCGAGCAGACTATTCTCACAACCCCCACAAAGGATATTCGCAAATTTCAACCCGGCTGTTCGGCGGACGATCGCACACGCCATTTCCTCAAAGTGCAGGACGGATGCGACTACCACTGCTCTTACTGCACAATACCCAAAGCTCGCGGACGCAGCCGAAACGGGTCGATAGAGTCTCTCGTCCGACAGGCTGAGGCCGTAGCCGCAGAGGGAGGAAAGGAGATCGTACTTACGGGAGTCAATATAGGTGACTTCGGGCGCAGTACGGGGGAGACATTCCTCGATCTCTTGCGTGCTCTGGACCAAGTGGAAGGCATCGAGCGATACCGAATCGGTTCTATCGAACCAAATCTCCTCTCCGACGAACTTATTGACTTCTGTGCCTCGGCACACCGTATTGCTCCACATTTCCATATGCCGCTTCAGAGCGGATCCGACGATGTGCTCAAGCTCATGCGCCGTCGGTACGATACGGCTCTCTTTCGGGAGCGAGTGGAGCATATCCGCAGGGCATTGCCCCACGCCTTCATCGGGATAGATGTCATTGTAGGAACGAGAGGTGAGAAACCGGAATTCTTCGAGGATTGCTACAGCTTCCTGCGGGACAAGATTTCTTTCAGCCGCCTGCATGTATTCTCCTATTCGGAGCGTCCCGGCACCCAGGCACTGCAAATACCTTATAAGGTAGATGCTCGCGAGAAGCAACGCCGTAGCCGCAGGCTGCTGGATCTGTCCGATCTTCGGCTTGCCGAGTTCTATCGCTCCCAAGAGGGTACGCACCGACGGGTGCTGTGGGAGGACGTTTGCCATGAAGGTCTGATGCAGGGTTTTACGGAGAACTACATCCGCGTAGCGGCTCCCTATGCCGCAGACTCGGTTGGTAAAGTGGAAGAGATCGTATTGGGCAAAACCGATCCAAGCGGAGAATATGTGCAGACAGCCGATACCATATTCCCATGAAAGCGACACTTTCCCTTTCCTATTATTTGCTGTTAGGCCTGACGTATATGCAGGCAGTGCTACCGCTATGGATGGTGCGGTTGCAGAGTCGTATCCTGGCAGGGCTGCTGCATACCGTCGTTCGCTATCGGAGAAAGGTGGTACGTGACAATCTGACTCGCTGTTTCCCTGAGAAATCTTTACAGGAAATACGCCGGATCGAACGACGATTTTACTATAATTTCACGTATCAAATCTTGAGTTCCTTTAAGCTTCTGACTTATTCACAGGCGCAACTCCGCCGCCATATCTCATTCGAAAATCTCGATGTCCTGATCCGCTTACGAGCCGAAGGGCACCCTGCCATTCTCCTGATGATGGGGCATTTCGGCAACTGGGAGTACTTTTCCGGCAGTCAGGCCATCATCAAAGATTTGGGGCTACAGATCTATCAGATCTTTCGCCCGTTGAAAAGTACTTCTTCCGACCGGCTCATGCATCGCATACGGGAGCGATTCGGTTCGCGTGGTATAGCCAAGCACGACGTGCCACGTGAACTGCTCCGACTCGTTCGCAATCCTATTCCGACAGAGACTCCACTGGTCATCTTCATCGCCGACCAAAGTCCGGCCTATGCCGGCTCATACTGGACTACCTTCTTCGGCAGAGAAACGGCTTTCTTCAATGGGACGGAGAAGCTCGGCCGTAGGTTCTCTCTGCCGGTAGTCTACATGGATGTGGAGAAAACGGGGCACGATGTCTTCACCGGTACCATCAAGCTCTTGCACCATCCTCAGGATGACAGCCCCGAAGGAAGCATTACGGAGGAATATGTCCGCCTGATGGAGACCACCATCCGTCGCGATCCGTCGCAATGGCTTTGGAGCCACCGCCGCTGGAAACGTCCCCGATTGCATAATACCCGACAACTATGACAACCGCAGTCATCATTCTCAACTGGAACGGACGTAAGATGCTGGAGGAATTCCTCCCCTCTCTTATAGCACATACACCGCGACAATCGGCTCGTCTTATCGTAGCCGATAATGGCTCCACGGACGACTCCGTGGAATTTCTGCGTCGCCAGTATCCACAGGTGGAACTGATCCTTTTCCCCGAGAACTACGGCTTTGCCGAAGGCTACAACCGTGCTATTGCACAGACCGAATGCGACTGCGTGGTACTGCTCAATAGCGATGTGGAAGTCTCCGAAGGATGGCTGGATGCTCCGCTCGCATTGCTCCAAGAGCGAAGCGATGTTGCCGCCGTCCAACCCAAAATCCGCGCTCTTCGAGACAAGCACGCGTTCGAGTATGCCGGTGCTGCCGGCGGCTATGTAGACTGCTGGGGCTATCCCTTCTGCCGTGGACGTATCTTCGACATGGTAGAAACTGATACCGGCCAATACGATGATATAGCAGAGGTATTCTGGGCTTCCGGTGCAGCCCTTTTCATCCGCAGACAGGTGTACATGGCGGTAGGAGGACTGGATCCCCGTTTTTTTGCTCATCAGGAGGAAATAGACCTCTGTTGGCGACTCCATAGCCGTGGCTGGCGTATAGCCGTAGCACCAAGTTCTACTGTTTTCCATTTGGGGGGAGGTAGCCTCGATATGAAAAACCCGCGCAAAGTGTATCTCAACTTCCGAAACAATCTGCTGATGCTGTACAAGAATTTGCCGGAAACAGCCCTCAAGCCCACCATGCGCATCCGCGCTCTACTGGATTTCCTCTCCGCCATGGTTTTCTTGCTCACCGGCAAATTCCGCCATATGCAGGCTGTTGTTCGTGCACGTCGCGACTTCCGTCGTATGCGACCGGACTTCTCCGCTTCCCGTTCCGAGAATCTTCTCCTCGGCTCTATCCCTGCACCGATGAAGCCTTATTCCATCGTCTTCCAATTTTATATCCGCCGGCGTAAAATATTCTCTCGCCTTCCTTAATCTTCTCCCTCTCTCGTAAAAATACTTTCATTTATGTTTGGTTTATATTATAAACTAATTTATATTTGCATCGGAAGCGGTAAGAAATGCCTTGCGGAGACATTTTCAAATGGAATACGAACCCCTAACGGATAGCAAAAAAATGGAAGAAAAACAGCTTACACCCCAAGAGAGCGTACAGATGATCGAGAAGATGCTCGAACAGACACGTAAACGACTGATCCGCGGAGCAGGCATCCCCAGCCTGATATGGGGATACGTCACTTTTGCCACGAGTCTGCTGATCCTTTTCGTTTACCCCCATATCGGTTATCGAGCCAATTATCTGTGGATGCTGATCCCGATAGTAGGAGGGAGCCTGACCATTATTTGTAATAGGAAGAGACAGAAAGAAGCACATGCACGTACACAGATAGACCGATTTATAGACACGACATGGATAACCATCGGGCTGAATGTTACGGCATTGAGCATACTGGCTTATCGCTTCCCGTTGGCTATTCTTCCCCTTGTACTCATTCTCATAGGAATCGCTACGGCCATCACCGGATTCTCGCACAAGGTAACGTTGCTCAAATACAGCTCCATATTCGGCATACTTGTAGGCTATATGCTTCTGGTGGTGCCTATGAACGGAAAACTGATGGTGCTGATCTTCGGCCTTACCTTCTTCCTGATGCACTGCGTGCCGGGACATTACCTCTGCTACCTCGAACGAAAAATTTTGCGCGATGCTTAGACCTCTCGACCCGCTGCTCATGTCCGAATTGAGGTTGGCCATCATGTCCGTCCTCATGAGTGTGGAGGAGGCCGACTTTCTCTATCTCAAGGAGGTGACGGGGGCTACTTCGGGCAACATCAGTGTACAACTGGACAAACTGAGCACAGCCGGCTACATCGAAATAGAAAAAGGCTACAACGGTAAACGCCCACGTACCACCTGTAGAGCCACCGATGCCGGCCGTGAGGCCTTCTCCGCACATTTCGAGGCACTCAAGTCCTACCTGCCGACAGACTCTACTCACTAATCGAAAAAACAAAAAAGGCATGTCCACATCAGGGATTCGGGCAATGGTGAATCCTCTTTAGAACCAATCATTTAAGCAAATGAAGCGTTTAATATCGAGAACCCTTATCTGGTTTCTCCTCATCCTTTGCATCCCTATATCTCTCGCTGCTCAGCAACAGATAGCCGGTACTGTCACCGACACCAAAGGCCGGCCTATCGTTTTGGCTAATGTCTATCCGATCAATAGCTTCGACGGTATGGCTACCGACAGTCTCGGACGCTTTCGTTTTACGACGAGCAGCACTTTCCCGATACGTCTCGTGGTTTCGCATATCAATTATCACTCCGATACGCTTACCATTCGAAAGGGAGATCCGATGGAGAACATCCGCATCCGCCTGCGCGAGACCGATGACTACAAGCTCTCCGAAGTCGTCGTCAGTGTCTCCGCTTTCGGGGTGGGAGGCAAGCAGAACAAGACGGTGCTCAATCCTATGGATGTCTACACGAATCCAAGTGGTAACGGAGATCTCTCGATGGCGCTGCGTCAGACACCCGGCCTGCAGGATGTGGGAGATCGTGAGGGATTTTTCGTCCGCGGAGGAGCCTCTTGGGAAACGGCCGTGACGATAGAAGGCATTAGAGTGAAGCGTTTTTTCGGCAAGAACAGATTCGACGCTCCTGCTCGTTCACGTTTCGAGACAGGAATGTTCAGCGGCCTTTCGCTCTCCACCGGAGGCTATGAGGCCACGGAAGGCGGTGCGCTGAGCGGACTACTCCGGTTGCGATTGGCGGGTAAGTCTCCCTCGTCCGTCGGGATAGGAATATCCCCGCTTTTTGTAAACGGTGGGGGTGGGCATCTTTCCAGGTCGAATCGTTTCTATATAGAGCAAAATGCCTCAGTGAGCGATGCCGCCTATATCCGTCTGCTGCTCAAGCCGGAGTACAAACTGCCCGGTACCAACCGCTCCTATGCCTACAATGCACGGACGATATGGAACCCGACTCCGCGAGATGAAGTGAAGGGGCTTTTTCTCTTCGTACACGACCTTTCCTCTTCGGCTTTGCGCATACCCTCTCCTGCAACTGCATATATGCTCTATGCGGGACGAAACACCTATGGATTCGGGATGGCTGTTTGGAGGCATGACTTCGAAGGAGGCAAAACGACCTCCACCCTGTCTGCCGGTTATAGCGAAGACCACAACCGGCTGCACCGCCAGCTTGAAATCGAGCCGGACATAGAGAGCACTTTCCGCACCGTAGAGCGCGATGCCAATATCCGCCTTCGCTTCGATTCTCGGATTAAGGCTTGGAGGCTCTCCTACGGATCCGATTATACATATAGCGAAGCCAAGTCTTCTGTTCGGGAGGATAAATCATCAGCCTTACCCACACTGCGAGAACACCTTGTGGCAGCCTATGCCGAAGCCCTCTTCCCTCTGTCGAATCGGATCTCCGCTACAGCCGGATTGCGCTCCGAATATTCCGGACTTACCGAGTCGGCTATTATCCTACCCCGTTTGTCAGCCACTTACAAGCTCTCTCCTTCGAGCCGGATCACCTTGGATGCAGGAGGCTATGCCGCCCCCGGCGACTACTACCTCTCCCATGGCATTGTGCCGCAAAAGCGCGAACACTCGCAGCAGTACAACCTGACCTATGAATGGCGACCCTCGCGTACACAAGTGCTACGCCTCCAAGCCTATGACAAAGAATATTCCCGACTGACCACGTTGGCTCCCGATGGCACAGCCTCCAACCTCGGCAAGGGATATGCACGGGGGCTGGACTTCTTCTGGAAAGCATCCGGACTGATCAGATCTTTCGAGCATTGGTTCTCCTATTCCTATACCGATGCTCGCAGGCAGTATCTCTTTTCGCCCGATCAGGAACGACCGGATTTTGTGGCCAGGCACACTCTTTCCACCGTGCTGAAGTATTGGTGTGCTCCTATCAGCTCACTATTCAACGTGTCGATGTCCTGGCGTTCCGGCATGACCTACCACGATCCCAACATAGCCTCCTCGGCTTATTTGAACGCATCGCTACCGGCCAATTTCAGCATGAGTGCCTCGTACAATTACCCATTCAAGTACAAGAAAGCCGGCGGTGTACTTGTCTTCAGCGTGCACAATCTGTTCAATTCGGATCCCACCTACGGCTATCGCTTCGGGGACAAACCCATCGGAGGCGTATATCCATCGGTCAGAATCTCTACCCCTTACCGACAGTTTTATATGGTAGGTCTGTTCATCAACTTCGGAATAGACCGCCGACAAGAAATCATGAACACCGATATAAAAATCAAATCAAGATGAAAACTTTCAAAAGAATCGCCCTGCTCCTCGTCGCAGGCTTTGCAGGGCTGTGTGCAACATCCGCACAAGGGACGGCTTATGCCGAAGTGATGAATCGAAAAGTAGCTGCTCTGGACAGTGTGCCACCGACGGAATATGCCACACTGGCTGCGGACTTTTCCCGGATAGCAGCCGTGGAAGGATCCGACTGGATGGCTGCTTATTATACCGCCTACTGCCGGATAATCCCGGCCTTCGGCAACCCCTCTGAGGCCGATCGGCTATGCGAAGAAGCCGAATCCATGCTGAGCAAAGCGGAATCCCTCGGCGGAGATCTGTCCGAAATAGCCTGTCTGCGTAGCATGGCCGCCTCGGCACGCCTTTTGGTCAATCCGCAAGAACGCTGGCAGACATATGGAGCAGAGAGCAGCCGACAGTTGGCTGTCGCCCTTGAAGCCAACCCTGCTAATCCGCGAGCCTACTTCCTGCAGGCCCAAAGCCTGCTGTACACCCCTGCGCAGTTCGGAGGGGGCAAGGACAAGGCCCTCCCTTTTGCCGAGAAGAGCGTGTCCTGCTATGCTGCGGCCACAGTGTCGCCTGCCTATGCTCCGCACTGGGGAGAGCAGCAAGCACGCCAACTCCTAATGCTTTGCAAGGCAGAAACCCAAGAGTGACTTTGCGGCCATCGGTCTCCTGATCGAGAACCTCTATAACCTGCAATCTCGAAAACACGAACCGAAATCGTTCCGATTGTGGCACGTGTTTTCTGAGAAAATGGCGCGAGATTTTTTTCGTTGTGGCGCGTAAAATTTTTGCTTCCCGAACCAAAACGAAAAAATTCTCGCGCCACCTTTTTTCAGTACACGTCACTGCGGAAAAAAACTTTTCCGGCCGGAACGATCATTTCTTTTTATAGCCTGCTGTATTTTGTGCTTTTGGGATTACTCAGACTATGATATTTTTGCTCCTGATTGGATACATCCTGATTTTAGGGAGCACCGGAGATTTTCCTTATTTCGATTCATTGTAAATAAAGATGCTGTTGAAAAATTTTTCTCTCCTTCCTCGCAACCTCTTTGTACACAACTGAATCGAGGCTCTGTCTTGGGTGTTGATAACTCGGTCGCGCCTTGGTCGGCTTTCGTATAAGTATCTGGAATGCAGTGAAATAGCGTTGTTTCCTTCGCTGTTTATATCTCAAGGTTATAACCATCTGAAAACAATATAGATACGATTCATCTGAATTATACTACACTTTTTGTCGATTGTTTTTTTACTCTTTTGTTTGAACCTTTGCTATCCCCAAAGGAGCAATGAACGACTGCTCTCAAAACGATATTTTTTTAGATGAACTACCACTCGACCAATGTAAATGAAATATGGGACGCGTGTCTTCGCATCCTTCAGGATATTGTGGATGAGCGAGCATACCGTACATGGTTCTTGCCTATCATACCGGTATCTATTGAGGGCGATACGCTTACCTTACAAGTGCCGAGTCAGTTCTTCTGTGAGTTTTTGGAGGGCAATTTCGTAGAGCAGCTGTGTACGGTGTTGGGGCGTGTCATAGGTCCCAACGCATCATTACAGTACAATGCCCTTGTAGACAACAGTTCGCCCAAATATCCCGGCACGGTGACATTGGCCGGTTGTGCCGACGGTGGACAGGCAGCCGAACAGTTCGATGTCAATTTGCTACACAGGCACATGCCCAATGCGGCTACCCATAGCGAAGCACAGGATTTCGATACGCAGCTCAATAGCAGGCTCAATTTCCGCAACTTCTACCAGAGCGAATGCAACTATGTAGCTCGCTCAGTGGCTGAAGCCATCGCCGCCAGCCCGGGCAATACGCCGATGAATCCATTCTTTATATATGGAGCTTCCGGTGTGGGCAAGACGCACTTGTGCCATGCCTTGGGCCTTCGTGTCAGAGAGATGCACCCCCGGTTGAAAGTACTATACGTATCGAGTCATTTGTTCGAGATGCAGTTCACTACGGCAGCCCGTATGGGGACGATCAATGACTTCATCGCATTCTACCAGCAAGTGGATGTACTGATCATCGATGACATCCAATGGTTGATCGGCAAGAAGAAAACGCAATTAGCTTTCTTCCAAGTGTTCAATCACCTCTATATGCTTGGCAAACAGATAGTCTTGACGTCGGACAAACCTCCTGTAGACCTTAACGGGATGGAGGAGCGATTGGTCACTCGTATGGCCGGTGCTACCTGTGTCAAGATAGAACGTCCGGATTTGAAGTTGCGTCGTGAGGTACTCCAGCAGCGTACGCTTCAAAGCGGTGTCCGGCTGGACGAATCGGTGCTGAACTTTATCGCCGAAAATGTCTGCGACAATGTTCGTGAACTGGAAGGCACCCTCGTATCCTTGATCACAAATTCGGTGGTTGTAGGTAAGGAAATCGACCTGACCTTTGCCAAACGGATTGTCCGCCAAGCTGTCAGACTGGAGAAAAAGGAAGTCACCATCGAGTGCATCCAGCAGGCAGTCAGCAGAGTATTTCAGGTGCAGATAGAGCAGATGAAAAGCAAGAGTCGGAAGCAGGATATCGTACAGGCTCGTCAGGTGGTCATGTTCCTCTCCAAAAAACACACGGCTCAGTCCTTGTCGGCTATCGGCGAACTGATGGGAGGACGTAACCATGCCACCGTACTCCACGGCTGTCGCTGTGTGACGAACGAGATGGAGATGAATGCCTCATTCCGTTCATCGGTAGAACGTGCCGAACAGTTGATCGCCAATTGATAGCAGGTCTTTATGATTCATCCCACAGCGATAGTAGAAGACGGTTGTGTGCTTGGTCAGGGTACACGCGTATGGCACTTCTCTCACTTGATGTGCGGAGCCGAGGTCGGGGAGAATTGCAACATCGGGCAGAATGTCGTTATAATGCCGGAGGTACGACTGGGGCGAGGCTGTAAGGTGCAGAACAACGTTTCCCTGTATAGTGGTGTCGTATGCGAAGATTACGTATTCCTCGGACCGAGTTGTGTATTTACCAACGTGATCAATCCTCGCGCCTTTATTGAAAGAAAATCCGAATACCGCCCCACTCATTTGCACGAAGGCGTCTCCATCGGAGCCAATGCCACTATTCTTTGTGGTATTACGATAGGGGCTTATGCCATGGTAGGTGCAGGAACCGTGGTGATTAGGGATGTACCGCCCTATGCCTTGGTAGTGGGCAATCCTGCTCGCCGGATCGGTTGGGTAAGCCGCGCCGGTCACCGCTTGTCGTTCGATGACAAGGGGATGGCCGTCTGTCCTGAAACGGGCGAACGATATAGAGAGGTCGAAGAAACGGGTACAATAGAACCGGTATCGGACTGATCTAGACCAAATAGCGGCATATCGGCAACCGCTTCATCAGCCGCACAACTCCCCAAGAAACGAAGAAAACCAATCCTACACGGATCGGTATGTTGAGCCATGCGCATTGCATCAGGCTGGGGGTGGTCAGTACAAGTATTTTTGTCACCACGTTCAGCACAGCGATGTGTACTAAGTAGATTCCTAAAGTATCCCCCTGCATTTTCCCGATCCGCGCCAATTTTCCTCCACATCCTCCCCAAGAAACGAAGAACGCGAAGAGACTGATAGCAGAAAGAACAATCAAAGGAGAGAGATTACGGTAGAAGTATAGCCCTTCGCCGTGCTCGAAAGCGTACCGACTTGCGAAGAAAAGAGAAATCGTAGAGAGTCCGTACAAGGAAAGAGCCGGTAAAGAACGCTGCGGAGCATGGCTCTTCAGGGTATAACCCACAAGGAAATATCCCAAATAATCCGGCCAAAGAAAAGGGAAAAAGCGGTTGTAACCGAGTATGTAATCGTAGGTGTTGGACAATATCCCCAGCAGTAGCAATATGGTAGAGAGAGTCCAAAGTCGTTTACGAGCAGCCTTCTCTCCATCGGCTTCGCACCTGCGAATTATTTCGTTGAGCAGAGGAACGACTGCATAAAGTCCCAGCAGCATCACCACATACCACAGATGAACGAATGAGCGTCCCTGCCAAAAGCCGGCAAGATAGGAACCTATATCATCGCCCTTGAGCCACAGCCACAGCCAATAGAACGGAAGCCAAAAAGCGAGTAGTACCAGCAGTCGCGGTATTCGTTTCCGATAGAAATCTCCCCACGTCTCATTGCGTCCCAAGACAAAAGCCCCGCTGATAATGACGAATATAGGAACGGCCGGCTGCACGACCGCCTCCCAGCATAGACCGGCTATAAAGTTTGCACCCTCAGCCACTCCTTCGAGAACGTATTCTCCCGAAGTATGGATGCCGATTACCATCAATCCTGCCAGAACTCGCAGGACATCGACGGTGGTATTCCTCCCCTTGGTAGTCATAACTATCTGATAATTGCAGACAAATATACGGGGACTTCTCTTTATCTTTGTCAATAAACCCCTAAACGAAGGATACGACATGAATAAGAAAAGACTCGTCGTCTTGAGTGGCGCAGGCATGAGTGCCGAAAGCGGCATATCGACTTTTCGTGATGCCAACGGATTGTGGGAGAATTATCCCGTCGAGGATGTGGCCTCTATCGATGGGTTTAGGCGCAATCCTGCCCTCGTTCTCAAGTTCTACAATGCACGCCGACGCGACTATGCCGGTTGCAAACCGAATGCAGGCCATATTGGTTTGGCGGAAATGGAGAAGGAGTATGATGTAAGAATCATCACGCAGAATGTGGATGATCTGCACGAGAGAGCAGGCAGCACACGCGTCATTCATCTGCACGGAGAGTTGATGAAGAACAGATCCGTGGCCACAGACAGTGTGCTCTATCCCGTAGACCCGACCAATCCCGATCTGCATGTAGGAGATCTGGCACCCGACGGCTGTCAGCTACGGCCGTTTATTGTGTGGTTTGGAGAAGCCGTTCCGATGATAGAGCCGGCCATCGAAGAGGTAACACAGGCAGACATTCTCGTTGTCATCGGCACCTCTCTCAACGTTTATCCGGCTGCCGGACTATTGAATTATGCTCCTCGCAACTGCCCCATCTATCTGATCGATCCAAAGCCTGTGCGCAGCACCTCCCGGCAAGACATTCGGTATATCCATGCTCCTGCCACGGAAGGCGTAAGGATGTTGCGGCAAGAACTCCGTGATATAGATCGCTAAAAAAACACTAACCCCAAGAACCTGCCATCGTAGTGGTTCTTGGGGTTAATTGTATTTGTTCGTTTTTCGGAAGGCTAATGAACCGGTTTGTTTTCGGAGACAAACCGAACATTCAGAATGACGATCTCACTCTCCGTGAAAACACGAATAGCCGGTCCGGCTGCTCCTACTCCTGAACTGACATAGAACTGCGTATGCCCTTTGCGAAGATAGCCCCATGATTTTTCAAAAGCCAGTTGGGTCAAAATCGTAAACGGCCAGATCTGTCCGTTGTGCGTGTGCCCGTACAGAGCCAAGTCCACACCGGTCATCGCCACGCTGTCGAGCTTGTGCGGCTGGTGATCGAGCAGAATAGAGGCCTTAGTGGTATCGACATGTGGCATAAGCTTGTGCAGCGGAGCACGGAATACATTCGTACTATCGTCCCGTCCTATCAGATAGAATGCATTGCCCGGGGTGACAACCTGATCGATCACCAGATGGCCAATCGAACGGAACCACTCGCGCTTCTCTACTTCGTCCGCCCTATATTCATGATTGCCCAGTACATAGTAAGCCCCCATGGGAGTCTCATCCTGTAGGCGGCGCATATACTCCGTGATGCTGTCCCGACGAGCATACCTGCCATGATAGTCGATCATATCCCCACCGATCAGAACAATATCCGGACGTTCGGCCAAAGTCCTCTCCACCATCTCGCGGATATGGCCGGCCGTCACCGTTTCGCTAATATGAATATCCGTGAGCAGGGCTACTTTCATGGACTGCCTTCCATCTATGGCAGGTCTGTCCAGACGAATGTCCATATGCTTTACAACGGGATAGCGCACGATATTCAGTCCATGTATCACGAGTAAAGCCGAGGACAAACCTATGAGAACGAACAGCCCCAATCGGATGCGAGCCTGCACTCTTTCGGACAGCCTGTCGAATCTGTGCAGGAAACGCTTGTCCACGACACGGGCAATCTCTACGATCACCATGGCAAACATGGCATAAATGGACATGACAAACCAGAAGCCTGTGACAGACATAATGCAGCTCATCACGGCATCGGGCAAAACCCTGTTGCCGGCAAACCCTATTAGATATAGGGTGAATACTACACCCATCAGAAGGTGAAAACCTTTGCGCCAAAGGCTCTTTTGCGGTAAGGCCTGTCCTCCTCGGTATGCGATGTAGAGGGTCAGGAGATATTGTAGGAGAAAGGCTTCGAGAAATACTTTCATCGTTCCGGTAAGATTATCTGAGTCATGAAAAGGATTCGGTTTTGTAAGGCAATTACTCGGCGAAAGTAGTTTTTTTCGATTGATTGAAATGCTTCATCTGTATGGTAATTAGCACAAAAGACAAAACGACCGAGGCCAGATCGCTGATCGGCAGACTCCACCACACGCCGTCCAACCCCATGAATCGGGGGATAATCAGCAAACAGGGAATCAGGAAGATGATCTGGCGCGTTAGGCTCAGGAAAATAGCCTTATGGCTGAAGCCGATGCTTTGGAAGAATTGCGTCGTGGTAACTTGAAAGCCGACCAGAGAAAGCCCGATCAAGGCCGTGCGAAGAGCCGAAGCAGATAGCTCTATCATCTGTTCGCTATTGGTGAATAGACTCACGATCGTCCTCGGCATAAGCATAGCCAGAGCAAAACCGAGAAAGCTGACCAGTAGATTGACGCCACAACTGTAGCGATAGGCCGACTTCACCCGTCCTGGATTTTTAGCCCCGTAGTTGAAACCTACGATCGGCTGCATCCCCTGAGCCACACCGATGATAATCATGAAAAAGAGCATGGCATAGCCATTGATGATCCCGAATGCTCCGATGGCCAAGTCGGTAGCGTCCGCTGTCTCGCCGTAGGATACGAAAGAACGATTCATGATGATATTGACCAGACTGCCCGTAAGGTGCATGGCGAAGGGTGCTACCCCTATAGCCGTTATGCCGCCGATCACCGGCAGGGACAGGCGGAAAGCCGAGCGGTGGAAACGTACGATACTGTCCTTACGGAAAAAGTGCGAAAGGACGTAGACCGAACATACTATCATGGAGATGACAGTCGCTATGGCGGCTCCGCTTATCCCCATCCCCAACGGATAGATGAAGATGTAGTCCAGCACCACGTTCGTCATAGCCCCGATGATCATCGTAATCATGGCTTTGCGCGGATAGCCCGAAGCTCTCATGATAGCATTGTAGCCGAAGCTCAGAGCTGAGAAAATATTGGCAGGAACCACGTATTGGAGGTATTCCATGGCATACGGCAACGTACGTTCGCTGGCTCCGAACAGCCGAAGCAGCGGCTCCATGAAAATATAGCAGGGGATAATAGTCAGGGCTTGTGTGAAGAAGGTCAGGAAGATGGCATTGGCCAGTGTGTGTTCGGCCTCCTTTATGTCTTTTCTCCCCAGCAGGATAGAGACCCTCACGGACGCACCGGCCCCTACCAGCATACTGAAGGCCATCAGGAAGATCAGGATTGGGAAGGTGATAGCCAAGCCCGACAAGGCATATTCGCTCACCCCGTTCCCGATGAAGATGCGGTCTACGATGTTGTATAGCGAATTGACTGCTGTACCCACCACCGCCGGCAGAGCATAGTGAAACAACAGTTTGGGTATCTTTTCCGATTCTAATGCTTGGATCTGTTGGGATGACATAAATTACCTCTTTATGCTCCGGATCGTTATCGATCCGGGAGTGAAAAAGCCGGCAGCATATACTGCAGAGCTTCCCCTCCTATACAAAATAGACCGAAAACCCTCTCGGACTTTCGGTCTTGTTCGATTGCTCTTCCTCTTGGACTTGAACCAAGGACCCTCTGATTAACAGTCAGATGCTCTAACCAACTGAGCTAAGGAAGAATAGAAAAACGGCTTGTGAGAGCGCTTTCTCTTGGGCTCGAACCAAGGACCCTCTGATTAACAGTCAGATGCTCTAACCGACTGAGCTAAGAAAGCCTTTCGTTTTTCGTGATGCAAAGGTAGTGCATTATCCCAAACATGCAAGAGGTTCCGCAAAAAAAATACATTCAGATATTACAACCTTCTCGCTACCCATCCGTTGGGGCATCTCATCCATATTCATGACAGAGAAAGGACCGCCGCCTCCAAACGGTTTAGGCTCGTGAATTTTCCATTTCGATGCTCCGAAAAACGTGGCGCGAGAATTTTTTCGTTTTGGTTCCACAAGTTTTTATCTCCCGAGCCAAAACGAAAAATTTTACGCGCGTGTTTTTCAGGATTTACGAACCACAATCTCGGCATTTTCGGTTCGAGAATCAAGTTTCCAACAAACCACAGACTTCGATCGCTCCCCTATGCAATAGCAAATCTGTGACTGCAGGTTCATCCGGAAGCAAGAAACTTTTTTCTTGTTATCGTTCAAGAACGGAAAGTCTGTGCCGAGCGATTGGCACAAGTCCTTCCCGGCCTGTTAGAGATCGAGGACTGTCAGCCAATCGGACTTTCGCATCGGTCATTATGACAGACGAGGAAGTATTGAACACCCGCCAAACGGTCATTGTTATGCTTAAAGGGATAAATCCGAATCGTGCGGCACGATAATTGCAATACGTAGTTAGAGATGGCATACGACTTTACACAAACATTCCGCAACAGCCTGGAGTACAGCTATCAGGAAGCAACCCGTCTCGGCGTCGTAGCCGTGACGCAGGATATGCTCGTACTCGGTATCATTCGCGACGGAGACAATGGCGCGGTCGACATCATGCGGCACTATGGGATCAACTTGTACGAACTCAAACGGTTGATCGAGTTGGAAGTCATCGCCGAGAGTTTGCCTGCTTCGCCTGAGGGATTGCCCATCTTCACCCCTTCGGCTCGGGAGGCTATCGATGATGCCACAGACATCTGTGCCGACATGGAGGACGAGGCCGTCAGCCCGGTCCATCTGTTGCTGAGTATCCTCAACTCGACACAGGAGAGCTTAGTACAAAAGATATTTATGAAACAAGGTATAAAATACGACACCATCCTGTCGGATTACTTCGGACAGCGCAACCCCTCCGAAGGGAAGTCTCCCTCCGAAATGGAGATCCTCGACGGGTACCAAGACAACGACTTCGACGACGAAGAGGACGAATCCTCTCCGCCTTCCGGGAATAGCGGGACAGGCGGAGGCTCCGGCGACGCTCCCGAACAGAATACCGGCGGAGGCGATACTACCACCACGACACGGAGTGGAGGCGACACGCCTGCACTGGACACCTTCGGCACCGACATCACTGCCATGGCGGCAGCAGGCAAGCTCGACCCGGTAGTGGGTCGGGAGCAGGAGATCGAAAGGGTGATACAGATACTCAGCCGGCGCAAAAAGAACAATCCGGTGCTCATCGGCGAACCCGGTGTGGGCAAGAGTGCCATCGTGGAAGGACTGGCCGAACGCATCGTGAACAGGAAGGTGAGCCGTATTCTTTTCGACAAGCGGATCATCAGCCTCGATTTGGCTCAGATGGTAGCCGGCACCAAATATCGCGGACAGTTCGAAGAACGGTTGAAAGCCGTGCTCGATGAGCTGAAGAAGAATCCGCAGATCATCCTCTTCATCGACGAGATACATACCATCGTGGGAGCAGGCTCTGCAGCCGGATCGATGGATACGGCCAATATGCTCAAACCCGCTCTTGCCCGTGGACAGGTACAGTGCATCGGAGCCACTACGCTGGATGAGTATCGTAAGAACATAGAAAAGGACGGAGCACTCGAACGCCGCTTCCAGAAGGTGCCGATAGCCCCCTCGACTGCAGAAGAAACGCTGACCATCCTGCAAAACATCAAAGAGAAATACGAGGACTATCACGGTGTACGCTATACGGACGAAGCGATCAAAGCGGCAGTGGAACTGACCGATCGCTATGTATCCGATCGTTTCTTCCCCGATAAGGCGATAGATGCCATGGACGAGGCCGGCGCGAGCGTCCATATCACCAATGTGGTGGCTCCGAAAGAAATCGAGATACTGGAGGCCGAATTGGCATCGGTGCGAGAGAACAAGCTCTCGGCCGTAAAGGCTCAGAACTACGAACTGGCTGCCTCCTTCCGCGATCAGGAGCGGCGTACTCAGCAGCAGATAGCGGAAGAGAAGAAAAAATGGGAAGAGCAGATGTCCAAGCACCGCGAGACGGTGGACGAGAATGTAGTGGCGCATGTAGTGGCGTTGATGACAGGCGTTCCGGCTGAGCGGCTGAGCACGGGCGAAGGCGAACGTTTGCGCACGATGGCAGATGATCTCAAGACCAAAGTAGTAGGTCAGGACACAGCCATCGAAAAGATGGTGCGTGCCATCCAGCGCAATCGTCTGGGACTTCGCAATGAAAAGAAACCGATCGGCTCTTTCCTTTTCCTCGGCCCCACGGGGGTAGGCAAGACCTATTTGGCCAAGAAGCTCGCCGAATACCTGTTCGAGGATGAGAATGCCATGATCAGGGTGGATATGAGCGAGTATATGGAGAAGTTCTCCGTTTCGCGTCTCGTGGGTGCCCCTCCGGGATATGTGGGCTATGAAGAAGGCGGCCAACTGACGGAGCGCGTAAGACGCAAACCCTATTCCGTGGTTCTCTTGGATGAGATCGAAAAGGCGCATGCCGATGTCTTCAATCTGCTCTTACAGGTGATGGACGAAGGTCAGCTGACCGACAGTCTGGGACGGCGCGTGAATTTCAAGAACACCGTGATCATCATCACCTCCAATGTGGGTACACGCCAGCTCAAAGACTTCGGGCAGGGTATCGGGTTCCGTTCGGAAAAAGACGAGGAAGCGAACAAGGAGCATAGCCGTTCCGTGATCCAAAAAGCTCTGAACAAGACGTTCAGCCCCGAGTTCCTCAACCGTTTGGACGACATCATCCTCTTCGACCAACTGGGCAAGACGGAGATTCGCCGGATGGTGGACATAGAGCTTAAAGCCGTCTTGGCGCGCATCCATCGTGCCGGATACGACCTCGTCCTTACCGATGAGGCCAAGGATGTGATAGCGACGAAGGGATACGACCTCCAATACGGAGCACGACCGCTCAAGCGCACACTCCAGAACGAAGTGGAGGATCGCCTCACGGATCTTATCCTCTCCGGACAGATCGAGAAAGGGCAGACGCTTACGCTCTCTGCTCGCGATGGCGAGATCATCGTACAAGAACAAGCATAACAACTTTCTCTACTTTTTACTCTCTTTCGAGCGAAGGAGACGACAACGGAAGCAAAGCTTCTTTTGTCCGTCTCCTTCCTTTTTCTTGTAGAAGGGAAGGCTCGGATTCGGCCACCATTTTTATGTACATTTGTAGGGTATGAAACGATTTCTTTTCTCCGCCATCACAATACTCTCTCTCTCGGTGCTGTACACAGCTATGGCACCGGCCCGCACGAACATGGACGCCATGCATGCCCAGCAGTCCAAAGACTATCCCTTTCTCCTCTTCGGGGGAGTCGATAGCAAAGATGTCAAACGCTGGGTTGACGACCGCATGAAGGCTATGAGCACGGAGGAAAAAGTAGGCCAGCTGCTCATGCCGATCGTCTATCCCTCTTTACAGGAAGAAAAAGTAAAGCAAGCCGAACAGCTGGTGCGCACCTGCCACATCGGGGGCATACTCTTCCAAAAGGGTACACTCTCGGAGCAATACACGATGACTCGCCGCTTGCAGGAAGCAGCCGGCACCCCTCTCCTCATAGCACTGGACGGTGAGTGGGGTTTGCACATGCGTCTGAAAGATGCCCCACGCTTCCCTCGCAATATGGGCTTGGGACACCAAAAAGACAATCAGCTCCTCTACAACTATGGTCGGGAGGTAGCGCGCCAATGCCGGCTGATGGGGATTCATATCAATTTTGCTCCGGTGCTGGACGTGAACAACAATCCGAAGAACCCTGTTATCGGCACGCGCAGCTTCGGCGACAACCCACGCCGAGTAGCAGAAAGAGGGATTGCCTATGCACAAGGATTGGAGGACGGAGGAGTGATGGCCGTGGCCAAGCATTTCCCCGGACACGGCAATACCACAGAGGACTCGCACAAGACCTTGCCCACGGTCTTTGCCTCCCGAGAGGAATTGGAGAATACTGAATTGTTCCCCTTCAAGGAGTTTTTCCGAGCCGGCCTCAGCGGAGTGATGACCGCTCACCTCAATGTTCCGGCTTTGGAAGCAAAGAAAAATACGCCCTCCTCCCTCAGTCATGCCATCTGCACCGATCTGCTTCGGCAGGAAATGGGTTTCAAGGGGCTGATCTTTACGGACGGACTGGCCATGCAGGGAGTACAGACAGCCGGTTCTCAACCGATCTCCGTCCGTGCCATATTGGCCGGCAATGACATCCTCCTCGGTCCGGTGGACCCGGTCAAGACTTTCTCCGAGGTGCTGGCCGCAGTGGAAGACAGAACGATAAGCAAAGAATTGCTGGACGAGAAATGTCGCAAAATTCTGGCCTTCAAGTACGCGCTCATCATTTGTAAGGGAATATCCAAGGAGGTACCGGCAGAGGAAGTGGTACGACAGGTAAACAACCGTGAAGCGGAACGGATGTCGGAAGATCTTTGGCGGGCGTCCATTACGATTCTCAAAAACAAGAAGCAGTTCCTCCCCCTCTCGGAGGAAAACCGTATTGCATGCGTCAATCTGGATGGTGCAGCCTCCAATACTTTTACACAAGAGCTGGGGCTTACGAGCAAGGACTGCTATTCCTATGCCAAGGGCAGCAACAGTACACGTACACAAGAGTTGCTCTCCAAACTCAAGGGGTACGATGCTGTGATCGTCACAGTTCGACATACACAGCCGGACCGGGCAGGAACGTTTCTCCACCGGCTGACGGAACAAAACCACACTGCCATCGTCTTCTTCACATCGCCCTATGTAGCCGACAGGATTCCGGTGGCTATGGACAAAGCACGGGCTATAGTCGTGGCATATGAAAACGTAAAGGAGGCTGCTCGAATGGCAGCCTACAAGATTCGGGACAGAGTTGTGGTATCCTCGGGCGGTGGGATCCCGGTCGTTCAGGAAGAGGAGGACACCGATCCGACAGCGAACATGATGCCGCCGACCGAATTGTCGTCCGGCCTCATCCCGATGCCGGCGGTAGACCGCATAGCGAAAGAAGCCCTAAGGCAAGGGGCTTTCCCCGGTTGTCGTATCCTCGCTGTCCATCGAGACAAGGTGGTATATGACAAAAGCTTCGGCACTCTCGACGGATCGGCACGTGGAGGCAAGGTGTCTTCTTCCACCATCTACGACTTGGCATCCGTCACCAAGGTCGTAGCCACTACTCCGGCTGTGATGCTATTGGTTCAGGATGGAAAATTGAAGCTCTCCGACCGGCTCGGAACGCTACTGCCTCGTTTTGCCCGAACAGACCTTAAAGACATCACCGTACAGCAGCTTCTACTTCATGAAGCAGGCCTTCGGCCATCGATCAATTTCTACGAATCTCTGATAGACAGTAGCAGTTTGGACGGCAAGTTGCTCTCTCCCCGGCGGAGTTCGGGATGGGTTCGAGTAGATACCAATATGTGGGGCAATCCATTCTTCGGATTTTGCTCCGATTTGGTTTCCGGGCAATTTCGGCCGGACTATCCGTTTCGTTTTTCTTCCAATCTGTATCTATCGAAAGAGGTCAAAGAAATTGTCCTCAATACCATCGCTTCTACCCCTCGCAATGGAGTCGGACGCTATAAGTATTCGGATCTGGGGTTTATCCTGCTACAGCAAATTGTGGAAAAAGTATCGGGCAAGAGCTTGAACGTCTTTGTCGAAGAACGTATATTCCGCCCCATCGGAGCCGGTTCGCTCGGTTATCTTCCACTCGATAAATATTCCGTTTCGCGCATTGCACCGGCACAGAACGACAAATTTCTACGTAAAAGCATCGTCCGCGGTACCGTAGACGACGAAGCTGCTGCATGCCTCGGAGGTATATCGGGCAATGCAGGTGTTTTCGGCACTGCGGAGGACGTTGCCCGTGTACTGGACATGTTCATTCATGAAGGCACTTACAAAGGCCACAGAATCATCGATCAAAAGATCTTCCGACAGTTCATAACGACTCATGGCAAGGGCAACAGGCGTTGTCTCGGATTTGACAAAGGCCGGGCGAGTATGGCAGAATCGGCGTCAGGCTCCACCTATGGGCACACAGGGTTTACCGGCACATGCGTTTGGGTCGATCCCGAGAACGAACTTATCTTTGTATTCCTTTCCAATCGGACTTACCCCAATCGGCTGAACAAGACACTGATGACGGCAAGCATACGCCCCAGACTGCATCAAGCAATATACGAGGCTTTGGGAATAGCGGAGCAATGAGACCGGAACAAAATAGAAACATACAATAGAGAGAAGGAGACAGAACTATGATTTTTGGACATGGAGATGAAGGCATTACACCCTTATCAAGCGAAATAGTCAATTTCAGTACCACTGTCTGGACAGATGGCGATAAAGATCATCTGGAGAAACATCTGGTAGAAAACCTCAACTGTATTCGGCACTACCCCGAGCCGGATGCCGGTACGCTCAGGCAGATGCTTGCCAAGCGGAACAGCGTGGACAATAACGCCATACTTGTAACCAACGGACCCACGGCGGCCTTCTACCAAATAGCACAGGCTTTCAGAGGGAGCCGAAGCCTCATAGCCATTCCTTCTTTTGCCGAATATGAGGATGCTTGTCGGATGTACGAGCACGAAGTCTGCTTCTATCCTTCTAATGAGGACATAGGCGAGGCTGATTTTTCCAATATGGATTTCTGCTGGCTTTGTAACCCGAACAATCCCGATGGCAGACTGCTGCAGCGGACAGAGATCCTGCGTCTGCTCAACGATCATCCTGACACGACATTCGTCCTCGACCAGTCCTATGTATCGTTTACGACCGAGGAAGTGATTCGTCCGGCCGACATCAAAGGACGAAAAAACCTTGTCATGGTCTATTCTTTCAGTCATGCCTATGGGATACCGGGGCTTCGCATCGGCTATATCGTAGCCAATAAAGATTTTATGAAGCGTGTGGCGGCTTTCAGTACGCCGTGGGCGGTAAACGCACTGGCTATAGAGGCTGCCAAATTCATCCTTATCCATCCTGCACAATTCACTCTGCCGATCCGCAAGTGGCAACGCAATACGGTAGATTTTATCACAGCCCTGAATCGCCTCGATGGTGTAGAAGTGCATCCCTCAGGCACCACGTTCTTCCTCCTTCGGCTCAAGAAAGGAACAGCGGCCGAACTGAAAAAATATATGCTGGAGGAATATAATATGCTGATTCGGGATGCTTCCAATTTCCGTGGTCTCGATGAATCCTACGTCCGAATCACCACGCAGCGACCTGCTCAGAACCAGCTTTTCATCAAAGCTCTGGAGACATTCCTCGAGAAATACTAAGAGTAGCAGATGCTGCAGATCAGTCTCTGTCCTTCTCCTGTCCTCTATCCATATTACAAGACGGAGCAAGAAGAGTATACGGTTGTCATCGTGGATATCTTCCGTGCCGGTACCACCATCACAACGGCACTGATGAACGGCGCCGTAGGCATCATCCCGATTGCAACCGTTGAGGAGGCGGAAATCTATGCCGGGAACGGGTTCCTCGTAGGAGGCGAGCGAGGAACGAAGCGATTGCCTTTCGCTCGTTTCGGCAATGCTCCCGAAGAGTACACTCGCCAGGCGGTAGAGGGGAAACAGCTCGTACTATCGACGACCAACGGTACCCGCGCTGCCGACATAGCTGCCGGAGCCTTGCACGTTATTATCGGGGTTTTTATCAATCTGGAAGCTGCCGCTCGCTATTGCATCGCCAAGCAGAAGCCGGTCATGGTACTGGCTTCGGGCTGGCAAAACAGGATGAGTACGGAGGATTGCCTGTTCGCCGGTGCTTTGGCTGCTACGATTGTCCGGCTTGGAGAGGAGGTCATTTGCGAAGACGGAGCGTCAGTTTTCCAAGAACTCTGGGGTAACTACAATACGCATGAGAAGCTGACGGCCTACCTGAACGGCCGCGATCATTACGAACGCCTGCGCGCCAATAAATTGGAAAGAAGTGTTCCCTATTGCACTTCACTCAATCTCACAGAAATTGTTCCCGAAATGACCTTCAAAATTTCTGCCGCATCAACGGATTGCCCGGCTAACCGACTCTTCTTACCCGTCACTCCACCTTTCTAAGCCATCCGAACAAATCTTGTCGGGGTACGGCATCTTTTTCCACCGCAAACCATCCCTTTTCTCTCTACGCTCTCAGACAATACCTTTTGGTACGAGATTGAAGATTATGCCGAGGAATACGAAGAAGTGTTGAAAAGCCGGTACGAAACACTTACGATCGTAGGCGTACGATGCTCATTACAACATGCTAATTACCAGTACATTATGGCCAATTAAGGTGAAATGAAAATAATCTTGGAAGTTTTCCCTGTT
>ERZ772940.332-NODE-332-length-23343-cov-29.3982_pt1 | contig 23343 bp, 17 predicted proteins | sample MGYA00511682_ERZ772940 | MGnify/ENA primary metagenome ERZ772940 (study PRJEB29015, sample SAMEA2737922) | human oral metagenome | biome: human oral; feature: human-associated habitat; material: dental | place: China | collected 2031 ... | reverse complement strand
GGTCTCGAAGCGCGCGACGTCCCCGGCCGGGATGGTGATGGCCTCGCCGTCGCCCAGCAGCACCCGGGAGAGGGCCTCGGTGGGGCGCGGCTCGAGAGGCATGAGAAGCAGCTCGCGCCCGGGCATCCACGTGTAGAAGCCGTGAACCGGGTCGCCGATCGGCATGAGGGAGAAGTTCAGGCGCAGTCCGGGGACCAGCAGGCGGCGCAGCTCTGCGACGTCGTCGAAGTCCAGGGCGGGGGTGATGGCGACGCCGCCGTCCTCCTGGCGGGTGAGGTGGACGCCGCCGCGCAGGCCCTCGGCGAGGTGGACGGGCATGCCGCGGCGCTGAGCGGTGGTGAGGGTCAGGCCGGCCGCCACCCCGCGGCGCAGCACGTCCCAGACGCGGGCGGGCGCCGTCATCAGGGAGAGGCGGTCGTCGGCGTAGTAGAAGCCGTAGCCGCCGGCCATGCCGGACAGCTCGCGCAGAACGCCCATGACGGTGGGGTCGACGTCGTCATCCAGGCCCCCGGCGGCGATCTGGCTCCAGGAGGCGCCCTGCCGGTTCCAGCCGCGCTTGCCCTCAATGAGTGGCAGCATGGACAGGCCGGCAGGAGTGCCCCACATGCTGCCGGGATCGTCGATGATCTCCAGGGCCATCCGACGGCGCGGGGCGCGCTCCACCCGCAGCAGGCCGGCCAGCCGGCTCTCCCAGAGGGAGACCTGACCGGAGGCGGCGTCGTCGGGCCCCTCCTCCGCCAGGGCGCGCGCGGTGATGAGCAGAGCGGCCACGTGCTTGCAGTTGCTGCCCACCGGGCACGAGCAGGTGCCGGACCAGGCCGCCGGGGCGCTACGGGAACTGCGGGCGCCCTGCTTGCGGAAGGCCATGGTCTGGTAGGTGTGCGCGCCCGATCCCTTGGACTGGGCGGTGATGATGTCCCCGTCCCCGGCGACGCCGATGCCGCGCACCCGGCCCTTGCGCGCGTAGTCCAGACCGCGCAGAAAGGCCCGGTGGCCGACCCGACTGATGATCTGGTCATCAGTGAGCTCCACCGGCCAGTCGTCATACCGAATCGCGCGAGCCATGGTCCCAGGTTAAACGGGGGGTACGACACCTTCGGGCGTCATCCGGCCGCTGAGCACACGCCCAGCGCGAACGGCCCGGCCGCAGCCACGCGGTCAGGCGGGGCGGGCAAGAGGCGGGCCGCGGCCGGCCGAGAAGGCGAGCCGGCGACGAGCGGGCACCTCCCCCACGAGGAGGAGCCGGGTCGGGCCCGGATCTCGCACCCCAGAGGGATCACATTCCGATGTCGGCGCGTTGTACTGGATTCATGAACGCGATGCTGATCTGTGAAGAGCTGTTCCTGCTGCTGACCAAGGACTCCGGGAAGCCGGAGAGCCGCATGACGTACCCGGCCTACGGGCTCACCGGCGCACTGCTCACCGACCTGCTGCTGGCCGGCCGCATCGGCCTGACCGAGGAGCGCAGCCCCCGCATCTACATCGTCAGCTCCGAGCCGACCGGGCACCCCGTCCTGGACCGGGCCCTGGAGATCCTGCCTGCCAAGGACGGCAAGCGATTCTCCTCCCTGGTGTCCTGGGGCAGGCTCAACCCCACCCGCCACATCGCCGAGTCCTTGGAGGCGGCCGGGGTGGTGCGCATCTACACCGGCGGGCTGTTCGGATCGCTGAACCCCAGCTACCCCACGCTCGACCCCGTCCCCGAGCGGCACCTGCGCGCACGCATCGACGCCACCCTGCGCGGGGTGCAGCCACCGACCGCCTCTGATGTCGCCCTGCTGTCGATCCTGCAGGCGCTCAGGGTCGCACCGACCATCCTGCCGCAGCAGGAGACCGGTCTCAGCCGCGGGGAGCTCAAGCGCCGGATCCAGGAGATCTCGGGGGAGAGCCCCGTGGGGCGTGCGGTGCAGCGGGCCGTGGAGGCCGTGACGATGGCCATCGTGGCAGCCGCGAGCGCCGGGGCAGCGGCCTCGTCCAGCTGATTCGGGGCCGCCCCTCCGGGCCCGTCCCGGCCCCGTCGGCGGGTAGCGTCATTCATCTCCGAGGGCCCGCAGCAGCAGATCCTGCTCGACGTCGGACAATGGCTCGGACAATGGCTCGGTCTCATCATCCCCGGTCGTAAAGGCGATCCCGGCGAGGACCGCCCCCAGGACCAGCCGGGCTCCGGCATGAGGATCCAGGTCGACGGCGCCCTCACCGCGCGCCAGGGCCTGATCCCGAATCTGCTCCAGGTGAGAGCGAGTGGCGGCGAGGAGCTCCCCGAGGAGCAGCTCCTTGAGCTCCGGATCCTGCGGCAGCTCGCCCAGAAGAGACAGCACCGCCTGACCTGTGGGCCCCGACAGCGCCCGGTTCTTGTGGGCGATGAAGGCCTGCAGGTCCCCTCGCAACGAACCAGTATCGAAGGTCTTGGCCGCGGCGGCGCCGGAGCCCACAGCCTCGTCGGCCACGCCGGTCTCGATCATGCGCCTGGCCGAGGCCAGGACGAGCTCGCGCTTGGTAGGCCACCGGCGGTAGAGGGTGGCGGTGGAGACGCCCGCGCGCCGGGCCACGGCCGCCGTCGTCAGCGCGGCGTAACCGCTCTCGGCCAGGAGATCACGCACGGCCAGCATGATCGCCGGCCCCAGAGCGGCGTCAACCGGCCGCCCCGGAGTGCGCCTGCCCCTCGGTGCCTGTGAACCGACTGCGTTCATGGGGAGATGGTACCGACCAATAGTGAAACTGATTGACTTCGTTTCCCAGGGCTGTCAGGCTACGCCCATGCGATCCTCGGAAACGCGCTCCATCAACGACTTCGATTCCACCATCGACCTGGGCGGCATCCCGGTCGACACCAGCAGCCCCGTCATGGTCACCGGCGCCACCGGCTACCTGGGCAGCTGGGTCACCAAGGGCCTGCTCGACGCCGGCATCACCGTCCGTGCCGCCGTGCGCGACCCCCAGAACACGAACAAGGTGGCCCACCTGAACCGCATGGCCGAGCAGACACCGGGTACTCTGCGTCTCTTCGCCGGCGACCTGCTCCAGCCCGGCTCCTACGACGAGGCGATGGAGGGCTGCGCGATCGTCATTCACACCGCCTCGCCCATTCTGCACTCGACGGACGACCCACAGCACGACCTGATCGAGCCGGCCCTGGAGGGAACCCGTAACGTGCTGGCCGGAGTCGAGCGCACGCCGTCGGTCACGCGGGTGGTCCTCACCAGCTCGATCGTGGCCATGTACGGCGACGCCGTCGACATCGAGGGCTACCCGGGGCGAGTCCTGACCGAGACCTGCTGGAACACCACCTCCTCCGCCGGCCACCAGCCCTATCCCTACTCCAAGACCCTCGCGGAGAAGGAGGCGTGGCGGCTGGCCGCCGAGCAGAGGCGATGGGACCTGGTGACCATCAACCCGGCCATGATCGTTGGTCCCGCCCTGGGGAGCGCACCCACCAGTGAGAGCTTCTCGACCGCGCGGATGCTCATCGACGGCACTGCTCGCCTCGGAGCGCCACGCCTGGGAATCAGCGCCGTCGATGTCCGCGAGGTGGCCCAGGCGCATATTGCCGCCGCTTTCCTGCCTGAGGCCCGCGGGCGCTACATCGTCTCCGCTGAGGACACCGATCTGTTGGCCCTCGCCGGGAGACTGCTGCCGCGCTTCGGGCGGTCTTTTCCTCTGCCGCGGCGGCCCCTGCCCGGACCGGTGCTCCTGGCGATGGCACCCAGGGTCGGGCTGACACGAGCCTACGTGCGACGCAACGTGGGCTACACGGTCCGCGCCGACGCCTCACGGAGTCGGCACGAGCTGGGCACCCGCTACCGGCCGGTGCAGGCGTCGCTGGAGGAGATGGTCGAGCAGATGCTCGGCCAACGGGGATAGGCATCCGCTTGCCCGCCGCCGGAGGCCGTCACTCTCCGCGGGGCCGACGACGTCGGGCCGCCCGGGAGGTGGCGCCGTGTCTGCGCACGTGGTGCCAGCGCTCGCGCCACAGGGCGTGCTCCTGCTCGATCTCGGCCAGGCGCGCGGCCAGGCGGTGGGACTCCTCCAGCGACAGGCCCCGGGCGTGCATCCCCAGCTCGGCCAGACGCGCCATCGCCGGTGTCGCCTGCTCGCGCAGGTCGGGCAGGCCCACCAGGTCGGGCTGCGCCGGCCGCCTCGCTTCTGTCGCCGGGGTGCGCTCCGTCGCCGGCAGCCTGATGCCGCTGGGCGGCGACGCCGGTCGGCGCGGCTCCGAGACCTGCTCGCCGACCGGGACCGTGGCCTCCTCGGGAGTGCGTCCGTCGGGGGCGGCCGGCCCCTGGACCACGCGCATCACCTCGTTGGCCGGCGCGTGGTCGCTCCGGTGGCCCAGCGCCAGCCCGGCGGCCGGCAGGACGAGCACCGACAGCACCCCGGCCAGCACGAGCGTGGAGGCGAAGGAGGTCGACATGGCCCCGGCGCTGACCGCCACCTGGGTGACGGCCACGATGATGGGCAGGGCCGTCGTCGAGTAGACGGCGATCTGGAGGCTCTGGCGCATTGAGTAGGCGCGCGAGCCGTCCCTGCGGCGCTCCGCCCGGGAGGCCAGCCACACCGGCACGCCCCGCACGAGCACCAGCAGCACGAAGAAGGCCAGCAGGTTGACCAGGTCCCCGCCGTTGAGCCTGGCCTCGATGCCCATACCGGAGGTGACGAAGAAGATCGGGACGAAGAACCCGTAGGCCAGCCCGTCGAGCTTCTCCTCGAACTCGGCGTCGCCCTCGGGCAGGGCGTGACGCAGGACGAAGCCGGCGGCGAAGGCCCCCAGGATGACGTCGAGGTCGAAGATGGCGGCGATGGCGCACAGCCCCACCAGGAGCAGGACGGTGGCGCGGATGGTGGTCTGCGCCGTCGTCGAGGCCCCCAGGTGGATGGCCTCGACCAGGCGGCGCCCCACGCGCTTGACGCGGCTGGTGAAGCGGACGATGAGCAGGGTGATGAGGAGGAAGACACCCAGAATCACCATGCTCGCCCAGGTGGAGCGCGAACCCAGCAGCAGCGCCATGACGATGACCGGCCCCACCTCGCCGACGGCGCCGTGGTTGAGGATCGAGGCGCCCACCGCCGTGGGCAGCAGGCCCCGGTCGCGCAGGATCGGCAGGATCGTGCCGATGGCCGTGGAGGTCATGGCGGTGGCGATGGCAATGCCGTTGGCCGACGCCGCCCCTCCGGTCACCCCGATGACGCTGACCGCGCCGAAGGCCAGCCCCAGCGAGAGCAGCCAGGCGACGGCGGCGTGGCGCCCGCCCGCACCGCGCAGCTCGTTGACGTCGATCTCGTAGCCGGCCATGAGGAAGAGGAAGGCGACGCCGAGCTCGCGCAGCAGCTCGATCGAGGAGTCCTCGACGGCCAGCCCCAGGCCGTGGGGGCCGATGAGCATTCCGCCCAGGATGAGCAGGACGACCTCGGGCACGAGCCGCTTGGGAATGGTCCAGGAGACCAGCGGCGCCATGAAGGCCACCGCGACGATGAGCAGCAGGGAGGTGAAGACCTCGGCCATATCGTCTCCTTGTCTCCAGTCGGGTGCGGGGATGCGGGCAGTGCGGAGCGCGGGGCCAGGCCCGGCGCAGGTCCGCACGAGCCAGTCAGACTACCCCGACCTCGGCCGGCCGGGCCCGTCATCGGGGCTACCGGGCGCGCGAACCGCCACAAGGCGTCACAATGGAAGCATGCTCATGCCGTACTCCCCCTCCGCCGAACCACTCACGCGCCTGGCCGATGGGACGGTCAAGCAGATCAGCCCCTTCACCGGCACCGAGGTGTGGACCGTGCCGGGCCGCGCCAACCGGCCCATCTCGCACCCGGTGGCGGAGGTCCGCCCGCTGGAGGAGGCCGACCGCACCCACAGCTGCGCCTTCTGCGCGGCGCGCTACCTGGATACGCCCCCGGAGAAGGCACGCATCGTGCGCGGGGCCGACGGCGGTTTTGAGCGCCTCGACGCCGTCGCCGCCTCCGCCCTGTTCGACACGGTGGCCGAGTTCCGGCGGGTGCCCAACCTCTTCGAGATCCTCTCCTTCGACTACTGGCACATCAACCACGGCTACGAGATCCCCGACGCCGCCCGCGAGCGCATGGAGGCCTACCTGGCTGACCCGGTCGGCGTCGAGCACGTGGAGCGGGTGGCGCGCACCAAGCTGGCGGCCGCGGGCGCGGACCCGGCCTCCTGGGACACCATGAGCGAGCGGGACCGCCGCACCTTCCTGGCGGCCTTCTTCGCCGGGGGGCACGACGTCATCATCGGTCGGCGCCACTTCACCGACGACGCTCTCGACACCACGGGCCTGGCCGGCTCGGGGACGCTGAGCGTGGCCGAGCACCGCGCCTACACGCACCTGGCGATCCACGCGATGCACAGCCTGTACGAGGCCAACCGGTGGGTGCGCTACGTGGCCGTGTTCCAGAACTGGCTGCGGCCGGCCGGGGCGAGCTTCGACCACCTGCACAAGCAGCTGGTGGGCATCGACGAGCGCGGGGTGACCAGTCAGCTGGAGCTGCAGAAGGTGCGAGTCAACCCCAACCTGTACAACGAGATGGCGGTGGACTACGCCGCCTACCAGGGCCTGCTGGTGGCGAGCAACGAGCACGCGGTGGCCTTCGCCGGGTTCGGGCACCGCTACCCGACGCTGGAGGTGTACTCGACGTCGGCCGTCTGCGAGCCGTGGCTCATGAGCCGCGAGGAGGTCGACGCCGTGTCCGACCTCGTGCACGCGCTGCACGCGGCCACGGGCGCGGACGTGCCCAGCAACGAGGAGTGGCACCACAAGCCGCTCGACGTGGATCAGCCCATGCCTTGGCACATCACGCTCAAGTGGCGGGTCTCCACCCTGGCCGGTTTCGAGGGCGGCACGAAGATCTACCTCAACACCATTGACCCGTGGACGCTGCGCGACCGCGTGGTGGCGCGCCTGGAGGATCTGCGGGCCGACCGGCTCATCGCGCCGATGGCGGTGGGCGAGGAGTGCCCGACGGCGCCCAACCGGCTCCTGTACAACCCGGTCCTCACCGCCCGGCCGTAGGAGCTGACGTGCTCAATGACGAGAGCCGACCGAGTCAGGGAGCGCGGGAGTTTACGTGGCCGGACTACATCGGCTGGGGGTGGATGGTCGTCCAGCAGCGGATGGAAGCCGACTGGAAAGGCATATGGAACTACGCGCTACCACACGTGCACGCCACGGAGGAGACCGTAACCAGCACCGAGGCCCAGCTGGGCTTCCGCCTACCGGAGTCCTACCGCGGCTTCTTCCTGGCCTCCAACGGCTGGCCCTACTTTTACCAGAATATGACGATCTTCTCCATCTCCGACCTGCTGGGCGGCGACCTGCACAAGGCCGGCCAGACCCAGCTGGAGCTGGAGGAGTGTGTCGAGGCCATGGCCGCTGACGGTGTCATCGCCGCCGACCACTTCCCCGTAGCCGCCTCGCTGGAGTCGATCGACGTCGCCCTCATGGGTCGCCCCGGCACCCCGGCGGAGGGCACCGTCTCCTGGGTGCGCGGTGAAGTGATTGAGCGCTATGACGACTTCTTGGACTACTACCTGTCCATGATGGAGCTCAGTAAACAGGAGACAGAGTCCATCCGAAGGAAGGACGGCCCCAAGCCTGACGGCGTGCCTCACGCTGTCATCGACCGCCCCGACAGCCCTTCCATCATCGAGGAGACCCGCCGCGACGACCTGTAGCTCCCAGCACGAGCGAATCCGCTGCTTGTCGCAACCTGAAGCCCGACCCGTGTCATCCTCGGCTTAGGCAAAGTCACTGCTACTGTTCGCGCACTTCAGCAGGGACTGCGGCGCCCCGTCGCCGCCCCTGCGGAACATCATTTTTTCGACACCAATGAAACCATCGCCAAGCAGTAATAAATCTACAGGATTCTGATAATTATCCTGGACAGGAGTCCGATGACATGATTGACGTGGCGGCACTGAACGCGAGAATTGAAGCAGCCAGGTGTGAGCTTTCCAGTGACGACAACGTCAAGGGAATCCTGTCACTGGCGACCCGCACGCAAATTTGGAAAACCATGTTAGATGTCGACGACATCGAACGATCTTACCGGGATCGCACACAGCTGCATATGGCTTGTGTGCGCCATGTGCAGTTCGTTTGGGAGATGACCTTCTCTGGAGATAATGGGGTCGAAGAAATGCTCTCTCTGACGCAGAAGCTAATAGATCAGACAGTTAGCACCGACGAGGCCAAGGTGCGCAGTGAGAGTTTTCTCAATGACGTTGAGGCACGCGGCACTGAAGATCCCACCGCGCTGCGCGCAGCCATGGTGGCCGACGCCGCCTCTCATATGGTCGACTCTGCTTGCCATCGAGACCTCTATGCAGAAATCGATGAAGACCTGCTTGATGACGATGAGTTGCTTCCGGACGCACTAGATCCCAACTACAGTTGCGCAGTCGCAGTTTCTGGAGCAACAAATTCAATGCCGGTTGAGAAAACCGACGTGGCTGCGCGTCGGGCGTTCTGGCTGTGGTACCTGGATGAGGCGATCCCAGCCGTCCTTGCCGGCTGATCCTGCCTGGAGACGATTACACGCCCCGGTTCGTGACGCGATCACCGACGTCGGTGAGAACCTCTCCGGTATGGTGGTCGTGGTTCCGGGGCATGACCCCAAGAACGCCGACGACACGACCGACGCCCCTCAAAAGACTGCCGTCGCCGTTCCGACTAACAATATCGGCAACGACAGTGAGGTGACAATCCCACCAAGAAGCCTCAGGAAGCCTTCGACAGGACGAAGAAGGCGAAGGAGGGAGACTGCGATGATTAATATGGATGCCGTGAATCGGGAGATCATGGCGGCTCACGCTGAACTTGAGTCGAAAGATAATGTCAAAGGAGTTCTTTCTCTCGGGACTCGCACTCGTATCTGGACGGCGATGCTGGACCCTGAGTGCGCCCACAGGTCATACCGATATCGAATCGAATTGAAAATTCGGTGCGTCCGACACGTCCAACACTACTGGGATCGAGCCTTTTCTGGCGACAAGAGGGTTGAAGATATGCTCTCCTTGGCTCAAGGATTGGTCGAGCGTCAACTTGACCCGGATGCTGCCGAGCGTCGCCGCGACCATTTTCTCATGGATGTGTACGATAAGGTTGAGGACTACAACTCCATCACACAGCCAGCCGTATTTGTCGCTGACGGTGCCACCCATGCGGTCAGCTCTGCAACACATCGCACCCCCGAGTATGACATATCTGACGACACGTTAGACGATGATGAATTCCTGCCGGACTCACTCGAGACAAGTTATGCATGCGCCAGCGCAGCCGCCGGGGCTTTGAACTGGCAGCCAGTGGAGGAAACGGATGTGGCTGCGCGTCGGGCGTTCTGGTTGTGGTACCTGGATGAGGCGATCCCAGCCGTCCTTGCTGGCTAGCCCCACCCCCTCCTCATGAGTTTCGATCCAGAGGAACAGGATGACCGCTGACCGGTCGGGTTCAAACCGACGATGATCCTCGTTGGGAAAGGAGACTGAAGGCCATGAGTGACACTTCTGCTGTGACGTACCGAGTGCGGCCCCGCGCGGCCTCAGCGGCCCAGGGCGCTGCTCCTCCGGCCCCACCCAGCCCGAGCGGTCACACCGTGCACGTCACTGACCTTGCACACCCTCCCACCTGTACGTACATTATCCGTACCACCAAGGAGGCCGAAGCATGCCGATCTCAACAGCCCGCAGAACCCAGAGAATCGATCTGCGCGCCACGCCGCGCCAGGAGACTCTCATTCAACAGGCCGCTTCTCAGACAGACCGCTCCGTCAGCGAGTTCATTCTGTCCTCGGCAACACGTGAAGCCGAGCGGGTCCTTGCCGACCGCCGCTGGTTCTCCGTGACATCAGAGCAGTTCGATGCCATTGAGGCCGTGCTGGACGCTCCGTTGGAGGAGACGTCCCGTTTCGCCCGCCTGTGGAACCGCCCCTCCCCCTTCGGGACTCGCATCGACCTCGACAACGAATCGTGAGCGCCGGAGGCCTCGAGGCCCCTCGGCGCCTCAGTCGCCAGGACGTCACGGCCGGGTTCCGCAGCGGGGCCACCGAGCTGGATGACTGGTTCCAGCGCTACGCATGGCAGAACCAGAAAGCCAACAACGCCGTCGTGTACGTCACCGCCCAAGATGGCGTCATTCTCGGTTATTACGCCATCACGACGGCCACATACTCCCGCGACGATGCGCCACAGGGACTCAACCACCGCAGCCGCCCTGAGGAGATCCCGTGCATCCTCCTGGCCCGGCTCGCGGTGGACGAGCGGGCTCAGGGGCGGGGCGTTGGTGCAGCACTGCTCAAGGACGCGATCGAGCGGTGCTACAGGCTCAGCCGAGAAGTGGGCGCCGCCGCCCTCATCGTGCACTGCCGAGACGAGCAGGCGCGCGCCTTCTACCTCGCCAACAGCGACTTTCTTCCCTCACCGGCCAACACCTTGCACCTGCTGCTGTCCATGAAGCAGCTGAGCCGGATGCTCGGGTCCTCCTGACCCGAACCGGCCGCGAGAACCAAGCGCCGGCTCGGGCCGACGTCGCCGGCCCCGCACCGGATCGGCGCGGCCTTCAGCAGCCCAGGGCGCTGCGCTCCTCTGACCCCACCCAGCCCGAGCGGCTCTCCAGGGCGCGGAACCAGCGGGCCAGCGCCGGCCAGAAGGAGACTGACGGCGCCTCCCCGCCGGGGTAGTGCTGGCGCCCGCCGTACTCGTAGGACTGGACGGTGGTGAACAGGCGGATGTCGCTGCCGGTGGGCTTGTCGCCGCACAGGTACTGGCCAATGGCGACGACGGCGGACAGGGCCGGCCCGTCGAGCATCGTCAGGCCGTCCTCACGGGAGGCCTCCATCCGCGTGGCGCGGGCCAGGAGGGTGTCGATGACGTCGAAGCCCACGAGGACGCCGTTGGCCGCCGCCGCGGCCTTCTCCGGGTCCTGGGAGTGAGTGGCCACCGCGTGGCCGACGTTGATCTGCGAGCCGATCCACGTATCCCAGGCGTCGGTGGAGTTGCGACGGTTGAGCGGATAGAGGTCCGGGGCGCCCTCGCGCTGGAGGTCCCACCAAGCAGTGGACAGGTCGAAGAGCATGTCGCCGGAGTCGTCGCTGACGACCTCGCCGGTGGTGGTGTCCACGAGGGCCGGAACGGTGGGGGGCGGCTCGTAGCCGGGGGTCTTCTCGTAGACCTCGGCCAGGGAGCGGGCGCCGAGCGCCGGGTCGACGCCGGGCTCGCCGTCGGGACCGGTCAGCTCCCAGTACCCGTCCGCACCCTTGCCGTAGCTCCAGGACACGGGGATCGCCTCGGTCAGGCCCAGCAGGCGCCGGGCGATGAGGACGCGGCGGCACCACGGACAGGCCCCCGATGCCACGAGTCGGTAGCGCCCCGCCTCCACGGGCAAGTCGCCGCTGGGTACGAATCGGTGTGAGACTGCGATGGCCAAGGGGTGCCTCCCGGGAGGGTCGTCGAGGGGTTGGATGCCCACGGCTAATCATTCCTCGCATATCGGCCGCCGTCACCCGATTCTCACGGGGCGGAATCTCGCATCCCGTACCCGCCGACGCCGACGGTCCTCACTCAACGGGGGCATCCTGCGCGTGGGGTTGCACTATCTCTTGGCCAGGGCGGCGTCGCAGCCCAGGACAGTGTTGCGGGCCGGGGAGGAACCGCTCGCGGGCCGCGCAGCCCGCGCCACACGTCAGCGCAGCGTCTCCTCAATGGAGGCCACGAACTCCAGGGCGTCATGCCCGTCCCAGTACGGCTCGCCCAGCAGGTCGCGCACGCGGGCGCAGGCGGCCAGGGCCTCGTCGCGCTCGCCGCGCTCGGCGTGCAGGCGGGCCAGCATGCACAGGGCGCGCGAGGCCGAGTCGCGGTCCTCGGTGTCCATGTAGCCGTCGTAGGCGGCCTCGCAGTGCTGGACGGCCTGCCAGTTCTGGCCGGTGCGCCACAGGATCCAGGCCATGTCGTCGTGCCAGTCGCCGATCTCCCACGCCGAGGAGTAGCCCTCGGTGTCGGCCACGCCGGCGAAGGCCTGGCGGGCCTCCTCCATGATCTGGCGGGCCTCGTCGAGCCGGGCCCGGGCCATGGGCAGGGTGAGGTCGTCCACCAGCGCCCGCGCCGAGCGGCGCAGCGCCCGCCCCCGGTCCAGGCAGCCCTGGTCGGTGCGGGTGTCCTCCAGGTCGGCGGCCTGGCGGAACAGGGCGGCGGCGCGCACATTGTCCTTGAGGTTGGAGGCGGCCATCGCAGCGTGCGAGAGGTACTCCCCCGCCAGCGCCCGGCGCCCCTGCTCCTGCAGGATGCGAGCGGCGGCCAGCGAGTGCTCGGCGACGCTCTCCTCCTCACCCATGGCCATGCCGGTCTGGGCCAGGAGCCGGTGCAGGTACAGGGCGACGCTCTTGGCCCCCGTGCGCTGGGCCAGGGACAGCGCGGACTCCAGGACCTCGGCGCTCTCCAGGTAGCGCTCGGAGGCCTCCAGCGCCGAGCCCAGGGACAGCAGGGAGGCCACGGCGTACAGGGTGATGCCGGCGGCCAGCATGATGTTGGCCTGCTCGCGGAACTGAGCGATGGCCTCGTCGAACTGCCCCACCTCCATCGAGGAGATGCCCAGCAGGCGCCGACCGCGGGCGGCCAGGACCGGGGAGACCTTCTCGTGGCGGCGCATGACCTCCTCGGCCAGCAGGCAGCCGTTGTAGACGTCGCCGCACTCGGCCAGGGCCTCAGCGCGCGCCATGTCGAGGATGTCCTCCATCCGCTCGGCGTGGCGGTCCTCGGGGACGGCGTCGGCGGCGCGGGCGACGACCTGGATCGCCCCGAGCGCCTCGTCCTTGGCGTGCAGGTCAGTGAGGACCGATGCCCCCACGAGCAGGGCGTCGGCGGCCAGGACGAGCGCGTCGGTGCCCCCGGGGTCGAGCAGCTCGGTGGAGACCAGGTCCTCGACCTGGGCCTCGATCTGTCCGATGAGGGAGGTGGCCCGCTGCAGGCGCTCATCGCGCACGGCGTCCTGGGACAGCTCGGCAATGGAGTCGGCGGTGATCTCGTTGTCGAGGTTGAGCAGGTCCACGTAGTAGGCGCCCAGCGGCCCGAAGGCCAGCTCGATGAGGGGGCGGATCCGCAGACGCTCGGCGATGGCCTCGTCCATCTCGGTGCGGCAGGTCATGGCGGCGGCCCGCAGCAGCCCCGTGTGGTACTCCAGGCCCGGGATCTCCTCACCGATCGGGGGCAGCAGGTCGCGTGTGGCCACCTGGTCGACGACGTACCAGTAGTCCATCGTCGAGGAGCCGATGGTGCGGCGGTGGTCGACGTAGCGGCGCACCGCCTCCTCGCCGTTGCGCACTGGCCGGGGCCGCACGAGGTCCACCAGGGGGAAGGGCTCGTCGCCGCTCTGGTGGCTGGTGGCGGCGTGGGCGCGTCGGCCGGCCGTCTCCTGACTCGACGACGTCGTGCGGGGCGCGTGCTCCTGGACCAGGCCGTTGTCGTCGGCCACGAGACCCAGGAGGGAGGCGACGTCGGGGGCGGCGCCGTCCTCGTCCACGGTCAGGCTCGTCTGGGCCGCCTCGGGCAGCTCCTCGGAGGGCTCCAGGAGGTCGACCTCCACGCCCAGCCCGTGGACCGCGCCGGGGGCGGCGTCGAAGGCGGCCCGGGCCAGGGATCGCTCCAGGTGGTCGGAGATGGTGGAGTTGCCGTTGCGCGTGTCGAACTGCTGGGCCAGGCGCCGGGCCCAGCCGGTCATCTCGGCGTAGGCGCGCGAGATCGTGGTGGAGGACTCCAGCCCCGGCAGCGGGTACCACAGGTCGGCGGCCGGGACCTCGACGCCGAGGGACTCCTCGCCGCGGCCCGCCCGCTCGGCCTCGCGCAGCACCAGGCTCATGCCGCGCAGGGCCGACAGCAGCACGTAGGCGGACTCGGCCTGCGCCAGCCAGGACAGGTGACGGCGCAGGATCTCCAGGCCCCGGTCCACCCGCCCCACGAGGGCCAGGTACTCCAGGTGGTAGGACAGGGAGATGAGGGCCTTGGGGTTGCGGCGGATCTCCCGGTAGGAGCGCAGGTGCGCCTCCCAGGCCGCCCGGGGCCGGCCGGAGGCCAGCAGGGGCAGTAGCACGAGGGACTGCGTGGTCTGGGGCTGCACGGAACAGCTGACGGCGCCGGTCAGCGCGGGCACGGCGGTGGCCACGGCCAACTCCCAGGCCTCGGTGCGGTAGGCGAAGGCGACCTGGCGCATGGGGTCGCAGCCCTCGCAGTCGGCGTTCTCGTCGCGGTGGGTGGCCCGCCAGGCGGCCAGCTCCTCGGCGGCCTCCTCCTCGAGCCCCAGCAGGCCGGCGACCGAGGCGCGCTCGCCGTGGACGACGTGCATGGAGGCGCCCCCGGAGCGGTAGAACTCCTCGAGACTGGCCTCGAGCTGGCGCACCTTGTCCTTGGAGACCCTGGGGTTGGCGCCCGCCACGGCCACCGCCCACTTGAAGTGCCAGTGCAGGGTGCGCACCTGGGCGTCGTCGAAGGCCTCGGGGCGGCGCTGGTAGCGGCCGAGGTTCCACGAGAAGGGCGCCAGCGCCTTCCACGCCTCGTTGCCCTGCTGGTAGGCCTCGGTCAGGGCCAGTCGGGTGGCGATCCGCAGGTCCTCGTCACCCAGTGCGTCCGCCCAACTGACGGCCTCCGCGATGAGGGCCGAGGTCTGGGGGCCGTGGCCGAGGGCATCGGCGTAGGCCAGACGCTCGAGGATGTCTTCGCGTGTGGTCATGGAGTCTGTCCTTCCGGGCGGAGCCTGACGTTGCACCGTCATGAGGCGAAGGCTTCCACCGTGTGCTGCAAGAACGCACGGAATGCGGTCCGTGTACCCCAGGGACGCCGTGGGTGGAGCGTCGTCCCGCACCGCTCACCGGTGAACGGCGGCATGGGCATGTCGGGCTCCTTTCGTCCAGAGGGCGGTTGTCCGACGTCCAGTGTTACCGAACAGTTATAGAATCCGCTACAACAACGGCCAGCGGCAACTCCGCCTCAAGGCATGTCGGGGACGAGCGCCCCCACCGAACCGGCCGGCTCCAGGACCGGGCTCCCCGACGCCGGCTCCCGCCACTCCAGTGTTTCCAACGGATGCCGCCGCGCCGGGTTCATCAGACCTGCGCGCGCTAGGACACGAGCAGGGGCTTGGGGGTGTCGGTTGTCTCAGCCCCGGTTCCGCCCTCAGCATCACCCGGAACGCCGGGGACCGGCCCGTCGACGACGGCGGCCATCTCCACTGTCGCATCGGCCATGTCGGCAGCCACGCCGACGGTCATACCGGCCGTCATCGCGGCGACAGGAGCCTGCGCGCTCAGGTGCGTGGGCTCTCCTCCCACGGCCTCAGCAGCGCCGGCGCCGCCGGCGGTCCCGGCGGCCTGGGCAGGCCGGGGCGCCTCAGGCAGGACGATCACGGTCGCCCCGCCGCCCTCGCCGTCGCCATGGGTCTCGACCTCGGTCTCCGGCCTGCTCTCAGCCCGGGGCGCGGGTGCGCTCTCAGCCTCCGACCCGGCGTCGGGCCGCCTGTCAGCAGGGGCGTCCTGGGCGGCCAGGAGACCGAGGACCTCGCGCAGGGCCGTATCGACGCCGTCGAGGATGAAGTCCAGGGTGCCGGCCAGCTGGGCGTCGTCGAGCCCGACCCCGATGTTGGTGAGGACCTCGGCGCACAGGCCCAGGCCGGCGTCGTCGACCTCGGTGTAGAAGGCGGGGATGAGCCGGCCGCTGGAGACCTCCTGGGCCACGGCGCGCACCCGCGAGAGCTCCGCGGAGCCCGGCAGGTCGGCGGCGAGCTGGTAGTGGGCACGCACGGCGAGGATCCGGCGGTCGACCACCATGAGCACGTAGTCGAACCCGGCCGCCGAGAAGCGCACCACCCCCTCGGACAGATCGAGGTCGTAGCGGTGGCCGCGCGCGGCCAGCCAGGCGGCGAGCCGCCTGAGAGTCACGGTCGGGGTCACCGACCCCTCCGGCTGATTCCACCAGGCCATCAGTCCTCCTCCCAGGTGACGAGCTCGGGGAAGCGCTCCTCCACCGTGGAGAAGAAGGCAAGGGTCATGCCCAGGCCCATGTCCATGAAGGCGTCGAGCTGGGCCTGGCTCATACCCGCGCCGACGTAGGCCACCATCTGGGTGCTCAGCAGGAGGCGGCCGGGGTCGTGGGCGGGGGTGACGGCCAGGTCCGGACCGTAGGTGGAACGGTGCTGGGCGTCGATGAAGGCGCGCATCTCATCGAGGCGCTCGGCCGCCGGGCGCCCGCGCCACATGCCGGCCACGACGAGGGCGGCCTCCTGGTCGTGCAGGTAGACGCCGATGTCGCAGCCCGGGAAGCCCATGAAGACGGCGCCGTCCTCCTCGGGGCCGGCGGTGATGCCGTGCTGGGACAGCCAGGTCTCGACCCGCTGAAGGGTCAGAGCTGGTTGGGCGCTCATGGGATCTCTCGCCTCCTTCCCGGTGCGGGACGTGATGCGGATTCGGTGCGGGTGGCGCCGCTGGGGCGTGCGGCGCGCAGCTGATGATCCGGCCTGGGGCCGGCGGTGACGCAGGGCGGGCCGTCAGAACTCGATGTCGGAGGCGATGTCCGCGACCGTGTCGACCTGGCCGGTGCCGACCTGTGTGCTGCGCACGCTACCCGCTGAGGCCCCCCGACCCCTAGTCGAGCGCGGGGCGCCGACGGCGTCGGGTCGGCTCCCGGCAGCCGGGATCCCTGAGCCCGCCGGCCCGGCGGGGCCCCCGGGGGCGCCGGGACCGCCGGGACCGCCGGGAAGTCGTGCCAGCGCCTGGTCCAGGGAGCGGCCCAGGACACCGGAGGCCGACTCGGCCAGGGTCAGGCAGCGCGAGTCCACCTGCTCGGAGGTCGTGTATCCGCGGCGGCCGGCGGCCGGGCTGCGTCGTCCTTTGCCGGCGCGTGCGGTGGGCTCGTTGCGCCCGGGGCGGGTGCGCTGGGGGGCACCCGTAGAGGCGGCCCCCACTCTCCCGTCCTCCCTGGCACCGGATGACCGGGAGAAGGAGGCGCTGTCTTGGGACTTCTTGCGGAAGCCGACCATGGTGGTCCTTTCGGGAACGGTTCCGAACGGCGTCGGGCCGCACGGGGGACGAAGAACTGACAAGCCGACGGGATGGCGAAGGAGTCGCGGCACGTCGTCGGACTCGAGCCGTCTGCGGGTCGCCCGAGTGCCAGGCTGGGCGGACGGCGGGTGGGAACGCTAGCGGGGCACCTCGCAGGAGAGCTGGTCGGCGGCGTGGGCCTGCTGGCTCCACAGCTCCTCGGTGAAGGTGTTGTCCAGGATGGAACGGGCCAGGGGCTCGTCGGGGCGCATGATGTCGCGCACCGTCTGCAGGATGAGCTGGCGGCGGTCCTCGAGGCCCTCCTGGCCCAGGATCTGGGCTGAGCGGCCCAGGCCTCCCATGAAGTTGACGTACTCCATGGCGTGGTACTGGGGGGAGACCTCGTCGGGGCGCAGCTGGTGGGTGCGGGTCTCCAGCGCCTTGCGCACGTCGCGGCGCAGGGCCTCCTGGCCGCCCTGGGAGCGCACGTAGAAGGGAAGCAGCCGGTTCATCATGAGGTAGTGGGCGATGGCGTAGTCGACGTAGTAGAAGAAGGCCAGGCCCACCCCCTCCTCGGCGGCCTGCTCCGACTCGGACTTCTGCCACTCGGCGTAGCAGGTGGTCTTGGCGACCTCCTTGGCCCAGGTGGGCGCGGCCGCCATGGCCTCGGTGGGTTGGAAGGCCACGCGCGACTTGCAGCGCGGGCAGGTGATGAACACCGGCATGTGGTAGAGCTCGGGCAGCGGCACCGGGTCGCCGCACTTGTCGCAGGTGAAGGAGAACTGGGCCTGGCGCCAGTCGGTCATGGCCCGGTTCCACTCCTCGCGGGCCTGCTCGGCGCGGCCGGGGGCGAAGACCTCCTCGATGATGTTGCGCAGGCGCGCCTCGAAGCCGCCCACGAGGTTGGCCGCGTCCTGGAGGCGGGCGGAGAGCTGACGGTCCTCGTCGATGGACAGGTCGGCGTCGATGTCCAGGAAGGGGGCGAAGTGCTTGGCGAAGACCCTCTGGGCCTTGGTGTGCAGGAACATGATCTGGGCCTCGACCTCCGAGCGGAAGGCGGAGACGGAGGCCGGATCGGTGATCTGCATCTCCATCGCGGTACGGGCCGAGCTGACGCCGAACTCCCGGGCGCGAGCCTCCAACCGGTCCAGGTAGGTGCTCAGGCGCTGAGTGAGTGCCTGAAGCCGCCGGTAGTAGCGGACGTAGGCGGACATGTCAGGCTCCTTGCGGTGGAGGATCGGGATTATCACTGAGGAAGGCGCCGATTGCCGAGGCTGTAGACACGCGACTCGGGGCCGGCGACCACGCCGACGCACGAGCCCGGCACAGAGACGCCCACGGCTGCCAGCACTGCGGATGCTACTCAACTAGAGACTTCAACTGCGACCTGTTCGTGATCTTTTGACATCGCCAGGCTCAGCATCCGGGCAGGTCTCCCCCTTGCCATTCCTCCGACGGTGTGGCTTCTCGTCCGCCCACAATGGCGGCGCCATGCAGGAGAAAAGTCCTGGCGTGACCCGCGTCGGAGCGAGCCGAGAAACGCCGACAAGTGACAAGGATCACGACGTCGTCGCAGGTGTGATCCGGCTGGCCGGAGCCTGCGACGAGGCCTTTCTGTGACCCACCGGTGGCCCAACGGCCCTTGAACCGCGTGTTCGTAGGGTAGGTCGCCGGTTCGTACCTTTAACCCCCGAACGCGAGGCATAGGGTACGAACACGACGGCGGGGCCGGCGGCTACGCGCGCACGCCCTCCACGTCCTTGAGGGCCTTGGTGAGAGCCTCCGCCACCCCACGCGCTCCAAGACTGCGGTTCTTCGCACTCAGACGCTTGAGTGCCCACCTGAACAGGTCTTCCTGGGAGGCCCACTCCGGGTTCTTCGCACATGCCTGGGCCATGAGTCCCACCAGCTCGCGGGGATGGATCTCCTGGATGGAGTCCACATGGTCCAAGGCGTTACGACGGTAGGTCGGAGCCGCGAGCGCGTCGTCCCGGCAGGCCCACACGAAGCCGTCCTCGTCGAAGTAGGCGAAGGCCTCCCCCAGGGCCGCCCGGATCGACTCCTCGCGTGATTTGACGGTTCGCGACAGTCCGAAGGCGCGGGAGATCTTGACGTAGAGCCGATGCTTGGAGATCGGGGCCTCGACCTGGCAGATGGCGGTGGCGACCTCGACAAGCACCTTTCTGGCCTCAGGGTCAGTACTGGCTCGGTCGAGGATCTCCAGGGGGCGCACACCCGCCGGGGTCCAAGCGGTGTACTCCTCGCCAGGGGCACGCGGGCCGGAAGCAGGAACCGGCGCCTTGCCGCCCACGTCGGTGGCGCCCCGGGCATCAGCCTTCGAGTCGTCGTCGGTCAGCGACGCAGCGTCCTCAGCACGGGCAGCCTGCCCCGACTCGAGCACGGTGGTTGACGGCGTCGGCGGCACCCAGTGGCCGCCGGCTGCCGTGACGAGTCGGGCGACGACGGCCTTCGGGTCTGCCACCCATTCGGGCATCCAGACCCGCTCGACCCGCTGCCAGCCCATGGTGTGCAGGACCTCGACCGGCAGCAGGTCGCGGTCGACGACGCCCTCTCGTTTGTTCCACTGCGGCCCGTCGAGCATGACGGCCACGGTGGGGAGGTCCGGCTGGTCGGCACGTGCCAGCACGAGGTCGATCTCGAAGGTGGAGTGGCCGACGCCGGTGTGGACCACGAGCCCGGCAGCGTCCAGCGCCTCGGCGATCTCACGCCGGTGCCAGTTAAGGGGGCTCTGCGAGGCCGGCAGGGCCCGTGGGGCCCGTCCCTCGGCGGCCTGGTGGAGGTAGGCGCGCAAGTCCTTGACTCCTCGGTGGGCCGTGCGCCCGGCGTGCAGGTCCTGGGGGTCGAAGCTGGTGAAGATGATGATCTGCCTGCGGGCCCGAGTGATGGCCACGTTGAGGCGACGCTCGCCTCCGGCATGGTTGAGCACCCCGAAGTTCAGCGGCAGGTCACCGTGCGCATTGGCGGCGAAGGTCGCTGAGAACAGGATCGTGTCACGCTCCTCACCCTGGACGTTCTCCAGGTTTCTGACGAACAGGCCGTCGCGGGCGTCGAGGGCCTCAATGACTCGGGGTGATGCGGCCTTGCGCAGCCTGTTCTCGATGAGGTCGCGCTGGCGGTCATTGAAGGTGATGACGCCCAGCGAGGGCAAGCGCTCGGGGGATGCCTCGACATGCCGGAGCACCTCCTCCACGACGCGTTGAGCCTCGTGCGGATTGGTGTTCGGAGAAGCACTGGGGTGCCGAGCCCTGTCCTCGGGCCGGAAGTAGCGGCCGCGAACCCGCCGCAGTGAGATGCCGTGCCCACCGGGGCCGTCATCAGAGCCGGCGGCCATGGTCAGCGGGCTCGGGAAGGTGAGCAGCTTGCCGTCGTAGTAGTGGCGGTTGGAGAAGGCGACGAGGGACTCGTCCCGGCTGCGGTAGTGCCAGGTGAGACGGCGCTGAAGCAGACCACTATCCAGGCACCGGGTGAGGATGGAGTCGGCCTCGGCCGCCTGCTCCCCTCGTGTCTCGCCGGCTGCGGGGGTGGGGGGCATCTGCTTGGGGTCACCGACCACGACCGCACTGCGGCCGCGCCCCATGGCACCCACGGCATCGGCCACCCGGATCTGGGAGGCCTCATCGAAGACGACAATGTCCACGTAGCGGCGGTCGGCCGGGAAGAACCGGGCCACCGAGTCGGGCGAGACGAGCAGGCAGGGAGTCAGGGCGGTGATGAGGTCGCCGTAGGTGCGGATCAGCTCGCGCACACTCATGGCGCTGCGACGGCGGTTGAGCTCGCTGCGCAGTGCCTCGGCGCGGGCGGCGGCGCCCTGAAGGACCTGGTCGCGGTGGGCCAGGACGACGTCGAGCAGTTCGGGGGTGAGGGCTTCCCGCAGCTCTTGGAGAGTGCTGCGGTAGCGGTCGATGAGCCGGTTGTGGGCGGCGGCGTCGAAGGCGTCCAGGCCGGTGGCGCGGGCCCGCTCCTCCAGGGCGGCTTGGGCGGCCGCAGAATCGGCGGAGTCCTCAGAGCCCCCGAGCTGGGCAAGTATCTCTCGGAGCCCGCTGTAGGACGGGCCATCCGGTGCCGGCTCGTACAGGCCTCGGCGGTAGGTGTCGAGCTCGGCGCGGATCCCTGCCAGCTCGGAGCGCAGCACAGTCGGGTTAGAGCGCTCAGCCACTTCACCGGCGCCGACCTCGGACCCGGCGCCGTCTCCGGACTCTCCTCGCCGCAGGGCCAGGGCGCGGCGCAGTGCCCGACGAACCTCGGTCGGCTTCATTCCGTTGTCGTGCAGGTTGAGCAGCAGGTCCCCGATGCCGGTCTCCTCGCGCAGGCGCCGAGCGACGACGTCGAGGGCTGACTTCTTCTCGGCGACGAACATGATGGTCCGCCCCGTGGCCAGTGCCCGGAAGATGAGGTTGGAGACGGTCTGGGACTTTCCCGTTCCGGGCGGCCCCTCGACGACGAGGCTGCGCCCGGCGACGGCGTCGGCCACGATTCGGGCCTGAGCGGAGTCCGCGGCCAAGGGCAGGTCCTGGGTCGCCTCGTCGATATCGAGATCCGTGTGAGCCGGCCCAGCCGGGTCCACGAAGTTGTGGTGCCCTCCGGCCATGAGGTGGGCGACGAGAGGGTTGGCGGAGATCGTCGGCCAGTGGTCCTCGAGGTCCTTCCACATCCGGTAGGTGGAGAAGCGGAACAGTCCCAGGTGGACCGTGGGGGTGACGACGTCGTCCCAGCCGGCACGTCGCAGACGGTCGCGCACGTTGTCGAGAGTGGCTCGAAGGTCGATGCCGTGCTTGTCGAGCTTCGGGCTCCTCAGCTCGGTGAGCTCGATACCGGTGTCCCGCGCGAAACGGTCGAGGAAGGAGTAGTTGGGTGTGGAGGCGCCGGTCTCGTCGAGGATAAGCCTGAAGTCGTCGCCGATCCGCTCGAGGTTGACCGGAATGAGGATGAGCGGGGAGTGCAGGCGGCTGCCGTCACTGTCCCAATGGAGGGTGCCGATGGCCAGGTAAAGATTGTTGGCGCCGGTCTCCTCGACGGCGGTACGGGCGCAGGTGGCCAGGGCCTGGAGGCGCTGCACACGCTCCTTGGGTGCCAGCTCGACCTCGACGGTTCGTTCCTGCAGGAGTGATTCCGCTCGGATCTGCTCCTGCTGAAGGCCGTCGTCGGACAGCCCAGCGGGCCGATATCGCCCCGCGGCAAGGGTGATGTACTCCTTGTCATTAACAAGATCCTCGAACTCACCGATGAGCGCCGGCGGGACGCGCAGCTCCACGGCGTGGCGAGAGGTGCGATTGATGAGGGGGTTGCGCAGGGAGAGGTCGAGCAGGCTCTTCTGCCAGTTTTGGACGGGCGTGGGCGCCTTGGAAACGGGCAGGTTGTCAGAGGTCATGGAGTTCATGCGGTTCATGGGTGGTGAAGGGATGGGCGTCATCCCGCTCGCCCGACTCGGCTGGGCCGGCTCGGACGCCCCGCACACCACGAGCCTGTCGTTGAGGGACGCCGATGGCCGCCGGTGGACGGCCGCTGCGGGCAGGGGATAGGGATTGCTCCGGCCGACAAGCGCAGATTACAACGGGCCCCGAAAGGAACAGACCATTCCTCCGAAGAGCCCCTCCCCGCGTGTTCGTAGGGTAGGTCGCCGGTTCGTACCCTTAACCCCCGAACGCGCGGCATAAGGTACGAACGCGACGGCGGGTCTTCCGCACTGGTGTCTTACAGGCGGGCGGTGCGGGCGGGATCGAGGCTCAGGGCGACGCGCGTCCCAGGAGCGTGGGGGCGTCGGGTCAGGGCGGTAGCACGGGTAGCACGGGCCGGCTCACGCTCAGCCGGGACGTCCGCCCCGACTCCGGCCGGCCCGGCCGGCCCGTCCGGCCCGACCAACTCGGCCAACCCGTCCGGCCCCGCCAACTCGGCCAACCCGTCCGGCCCGGCCAACTCGGCCAACCCGTCCGGCCCCGCCAGGCCTGCGAGCCGTTCGGGGTTGAGCTCGACCTCCACCTCCCACTGACCGCGACGCAGCCGCGAGGCCAGCACGGTGGCCGGCAGGGTGGCCGACAGCGTCCCCGGTGTCTCCGGTGCCGCCAGTGGCTCCGTCTGCGCGGACCCGCCCCGCTCCCCTGGCTCCCCCGCCGCGGCCTCCACCACGCGCAGCGCGCCGGGCGCGAGGGCAAGGTCGCCAACGACGTCGAATCCCAGGAACCGCGCCACCTTTCTGCTGGCGGGGTCGGCCCACAGGCGCTGGGGGGTGTCCAGGCGCAGGAGGCGGCCGCCCTCCATGACGCCGACCCGGTCGGCCACGGTCATGGCCTCGTCCTGGTCGTGGGT
>ERZ772940.328-NODE-328-length-23648-cov-30.0982_pt1 | contig 23648 bp, 19 predicted proteins | sample MGYA00511682_ERZ772940 | MGnify/ENA primary metagenome ERZ772940 (study PRJEB29015, sample SAMEA2737922) | human oral metagenome | biome: human oral; feature: human-associated habitat; material: dental | place: China | collected 2031 ... | reverse complement strand
TGCCGGTGAGCAGGCCGTGGTAGCCGTACTGGTAGGCGATGATCTCGACCTCGGGAGCGACCTGCGTGTAGCGCTCGATGAGGTCGCCGACGGCGGCGGACAGACAGGGGGCGAAACCGCCAGCGGTGAGCAGGGCGACGCGACGAATCGACATCGGGAACCTTTCGGGTTGTGGGTACTCGGGGTCAGTGCCCCGGCCTGATCGGGCGGCGCGGGCCGCACCGTGCGTCAGTCTACGTGCCATCGGTTGCCGCTGACAGGGACCAATCGGACAGAATCAGAACGCCGAGATAGTCGCCCAGTCCCCAAAGCTCCTACTCGGCGCCGGGCTCGGCCTCGTCGTCGGAGGTCTTGTCCTTCTTCTTGTCCTTGCCGCTCTTGTCCTCGGGCGGCTCGGGCACGGAGACCTCGGGGGCGGGGCGGCCACCGGGCGCGGTCACGGGGGCCACCGAGGGTCGGGCCTGCGCCTGGGCGGCGAGCATCTCGGTGACGACCTCGTCGGCGGTCTTCTTCTCCGAGTCCATGGCCTTCTTGACGTCGGCGGCGTAGAGGTCCACGTACTCCTGGCCGGAGAGGGCCATGAGGGAGTACATGATCTCGTCGGTGATGGAGCGCAGCACGAAGCGGTCGTTCTCCAGGCCCTTGTAGCGGGAGAAGTCCAGCGGCTCGCCGATGACGATGCCCACGCGGTGGCGGGTGGAGGGGATGGACTTGCCGATCGGCTGGGCCAGGTTGGAGCCGATCATCGCCACGGGCACCACGGGGGCTCCGGTGGCCAGGGCGATGCGGGCCACGCCGGTCTTGCCGCGGTAGAGGCGCCCGTCGGGGCTGCGCGTGCCCTCGGGATAGATGCCGAAGAGGTGCCCTGAGCGCAGGCGGTCGATGCCGGCCTGGAGCGCCGCCTGGGAGGCCTTGCCGCCGGAGCGGTCCACGGGGATCGTGCCCACGGTCTTCATGAAGTTCTTCACCGCCCAGCCCTTGACGCCCTTGCCGGTGAAGTAGTCGGCCTTGCCGATGAAGGCGACCTCGCGGTCCACCAGCAGCGGCAGGAAGAAGGAGTCGATGACCGCCAGATGGTTGGAGGCCAGGATCGCCGCGCCCTCGGCGGGAATGTTCTCCTCGCCACGGATCCAGGGCTGATAGAGCATCTCCAGGGCCGGGCCGACTGTTGCCTTGATGGGTCCGTATCCCACGCGGGGCCTCCTGTGAACTGCTGGCTGGGCGGCCACCACACGGTCCTGCACCATCGGAGACGGACGGCACCGGAGCCGGCCGGTGCCGCTCGGGTATGGGGATGATTCTAGGGTGCTTCCCACCCTGCTCGCACCGACTTCCCGACTGCTGGCGAGGATGCATGTCACTGCCATCCTCTAGCCTGCGACCGTGAGCACCATCGGGACCCAGGTGTCCTTCGCCGACATGGGCACGCCCCTGGAGCGGGCGACCTTCGTCGTGGTGGACCTGGAGACCACCGGTGGGGCGCCGGGCGCTCGCTCTCTGACCGAGATCGGGGCCGTCAAGGTGCGTGGCGGGCAGGTGCTGGCGGAGTTCTCCACCCTGGTCAACCCCGGCGTCGCCATCCCCGCCCAGATCACCATGCTCACCGGCATCACGAACGCCATGGTGGCCGGCGCCCCCGGCGTGCGCACCTGCGTGGAGGCCTTCCTGTCCTGGGCGGACCTGCTGGCCGACGACGTCGTCCTCGTGGCTCACAACGCCCGCTTCGACGTCGGTCACCTGCGTGGCGCCGCAACGGCCCTGGGTCTGGAGTGGCCCGACCCCCGCGTGCTGGACACCCTGGCGCTGGCCCGCAAGGCCTGGACCCGCAGCGAGGTGCCCAACCACAAGCTGGGGACGCTGGCCGCCTTCGTGGGCTCCCAGACCCGTCCCACGCACCGGGCACTGGATGACGCGCGCGCCACCGTGGACGTTCTGCACGCGGCCCTGGAGGTTATGGCGCCGCTCGGTGTCACGCACCTGGAGGACCTGGCCACCGCCTCCGACCCGGTTCCGGCCGGGCGCCGCGCCAAGAGCCGCTTGGCCGACGCCCTGCCCAGCGGCCCCGGCGTCTACCAGTTCCGCTCGGCGGCCGACCAGGTGCTCTACGTGGGCAGCGCCGTGGACCTCAGGCGTCGGGTGCGCTCCTACTTCACCGCCGCGGAGAAGCGCCGCCAGGTGGCCCAGATGCTGGACACCACCGTGAGCGTGCGGCACATCGCCACGCCCACGCTCATTGAGGCGCGGGTGCGTGAGCTGCGGATGATCGCCGAGCTCGACCCGCCGGTCAACCGCCGCTCCCGGGCCCCGCGCCGCCGCCCCTGGCTTCACCTGACCCAGGGCTCGGGCCCTGGGGCCGAGCCGCGGTTGGCGCTGACCACCGCGCTGCCCACGGAGGAGGTCGGCCATGCGGTGGGCCCCTTCGCCTCACGCGGCAGGGGCCAGGAGGCCCTGCGGGCAGCCGAGTCGGTGCTGCGTCTGGGCCGCTGGGACGGGCGCGAGCTGCGGCGGGTGCGCCACGACGACGTCCCTGCTGAGCCGGCCGAGGTGCTGGCCTGCCTGTCGGGCGAGGTCGACCTGGTGGCCGCTCCCCTGCTGGAGCGCATCGCGGCCCTGTCCCGGGCCGAGCGCTACGAGGAGGCCGGGACCTGGACGGGCCGTCTGCGCTACCTGCTGCGCGCGGTGGACCGGGCCGAGCGGGTGCGGCCCCTGCTGGCCTGCCCTCACCTCGTGGCGGCCCGCCGGCGCGAGGTCGGGGGCTGGGAGCTGGTGGTGGTGCGCTGGGGCGTGCTGGCCGGCTCCATGACGACCGCGCCGGGTGCCGACCCGCGTCCCGCCGTCGAGCTGCTGCGCGCCAGCGCCCGAGTCGTTGACAGACCCGGGCGCGTCGGTGAGGTGGCGAGCATTGAGGAGACGGGCCTGCTGGCCGACTGGGTCCTGGACGAGGGCGCCCGCATTGTGGAGGTCGACGGCGACCCCGCGGTGCTCACGTGGCCGATCGGCGCGGCTGCCCGTCACCGCAAGGTCCTGGCCTCGCAGGAGTGACGACGCCGCACGTGAGCAGGTCGCCTCCGCGCGGCCGGCGCCCGGCTCAGCCGGCGGGGGTGACGGTGCCGCGGCGGGCGGTGAGGGCCTTGGCGACGCCCTCCTGGAGGCTCAGCGGGTCCAGGGGGCGGGGCACGACGACCTCCGCCTTGGCCCAGGCGGCCAGCCAGTCGTCCTGGGGGCGGGCGGTCAGCAGGACGACGGCGGGGCGCTCGTCGAGCTCGATGAACAGCTCGTGGGCCAGCCCCATGCCGCCGAGTTTCTTGGCCTCGGCGTCCAGGACCAGTGCGTCGAAGGGCGGCTGGTCCTCCTTCTCGCGGTCCTTGATGGCCATGCGTACGCCCTCGGCGGTGGCCGCCTCGGTCCAGCTCACCAGTGGCAGACCCTTGGCCGGTCGGCGTCCGACACCGTCGATGACCTCCTGACGCACGGTGGCGTCGTCGGAGAAGACGAGAAGCTCGAGGCGGGCGGAAGCAGCCTGGTCGGTCATAGCGGATCCTTCGTGGACGGGTACGGACGGCAGTGTTTCCGCGGTCAGTGTAATCACACGCAGGCTCACTATCCCTCTTCCAGCGCCGCGTCTAGCATGAGCCATGTCCAGGACTTCAGTCCTAACGAGCCCTGTTGAGACGGGACTGAAGCCACCTCCACCCACCGAAAGGCAGTCCTTGATGGCCGTGTACACCCTTTCCGACCTCCCCTACGACTACGCCGCCCTGGAGCCCCACATCTCCGGCAAGATCATGGAGCTCCACCACGACAAGCACCACGCCGCCTACGTCGCCGGCGCCAACGCCGCCCTGGAGGCCCTGGCCGCCGCCCGCGAGGCCGGCGACCTGGCCGCCATCAACCTGTGGGAGAAGAACCTGGCCTTCAACCTGGGCGGCCACACCAACCACTCCATCTTCTGGAAGAACCTCTCCCCCAACGGCGGCGGCCAGCCCGAGGGCGAGCTCGCCGAGGCCATCAAGGACTCCTTCGGCTCCTTCGAGAAGTTCCAGGCGCAGTTCACCGCCACGGCCCTGGGCATTCAGGGCTCGGGCTGGGCCGTGCTCGCCTACGACTCCCTCTCCGGAAAGCTCGTCACCTTCCAGCTCTTCGACCAGCAGGGCAACGTGCCCGTGGGCACCATCCCGCTGTTCATGGTGGACATGTGGGAGCACGCCTTCTACCTCGACTACCTCAACGTCAAGGCCGACTACGTCAAGGCCGTCTGGAACATCGCCAACTGGCAGGACGTCTCCGAGCGCCTGGCCGACGCCGTTACCAAGGCCCAGGGCCTCATCGTTCGCTGACACTCAGCCCGGACACGCGCCGCACAGGCTTGTGGCCCGCGCCCCTTCACGGGGTGCGGGCCACAGCCATGTCGGTAGGTGCCGAGCAGTCTCTTGCTAGAGAACCTTCTCAACGTCCATGACGTAGGCCGACGCCGGGACCCCCTGCTGCTGCCCCGTTGCCTGGATCGGAGGCATGAGCACCACGATCCGGGAGCCCTCCGGCACGCCGATCAGTCCCGGCAGGGACTGCTGTGCCTGAGCCATGTTGATCGGCTCGGCGGCGTGCTGCTCCCAGGTGTTGGAGGGGTGGGAGCCGTCCCAGTAGTTTCCGGCAATGTTCATCACGGCCGTGGAGCTCTCCTTGATGGCCGGACCGGAGCCGCGGGCCAGTACGATGACCTCGGACTTGGTCGGCTGGGTGGCGTCGGCCCCGATGGAGAGCTTCGCCGGTTGGCCGAGCTCCCCACTGACTGTGATGCCGCGCTGACTGACGGCCTCCTCGCCCTCCATCGTGGCCGAGGCCGAGCTGCCGGAGATCTTGCCGCTGACGCCGTCGACGATCTCGACGACGAACACGAGCGTCCCGGCCGGCTTCTGCTGCCCCTGCTGGGCGCCGCCGGCCTGGGCGGCCTGAGCGTCCTGGGCCGCCTTGTTGCCGTAGGCCAGCTCCGGGGGGATCGACATGACGACCCGGTCACCCACGTGGTGGCCGGCCAGGCCGCACTTCCACCCCTGGATCACGTTCCCCAGCGGGAAGGTCACCGGAGCACCGCTCTTGAAGGAGGTGTCGAAGGGGTCGGTGCCGTCCCACTGCCAGCCCGTGTAGTTGGCCTTGACCACGCCAGCGGCGTCGATCTCGGCCCCGTTGCCCTTCGTCAGCGTCTTGACAGTGAGGTTCTTGGGCGCCTGCGCACCCTCCTTCCAGGTCACAGTGGGTTGCTTGCCTGCGTCACCACCGATGGTCGGCAGCGACTCGGAGTCGGAGTCGATCGTCACAGTGGAGCAGTCCACGGGCGCCGTGGCCGCCGGCACCGGCGTCTCGGAAGCCGCGGCCAAGGAGGCCGACGACGTGGCAGAGGTGTTCTTGGACGCCCCCGAGCAGCCGGCCAGCGCGAGGCAGGCGGCCGCAGCCAGGGAGGTCAGGGTCAGGGATGTGCGGCGCACATGAGCTCCTTGCGTGAGGGAGGGCCTGCGCGGGAGGGATCAGTGGAAGGACTCGCCGCAGGCGCAGCTTCCGGCGGCGTTGGGGTTGTCGATGGTGAAGCCCTGCTTCTCGATGGTGTCGGCGAAGTCGATGGTGGCGCCCGACAGGTAGGGCACGCTCATGCGGTCGACGACGACCTCAACGCTATCCATCTCGGCGCCCTCGGCGGGGAAGGCGCGCACGGCATCGCCATCAAGGAGTCGCTCGTCGAAGTAGAGCTGGTAGACCAGACCGGAGCAGCCGCCGGGCTGGACGGCCACGCGCAGGCGCAGGTCGTCGCGCCCCTCCTGGGCCAGGAGGCTGGCGACCTTCGCGGCGGCGGTCTCGGTGAGGATGACCTCGTGCTCGGGGGTCTGGGTGTCAGTGGTGTCGGTCAGGGCGGTCTCTGCCATGGTCATCTCCTGGTCTGGTATGCCTACGTTCGTCTGCGGTGCTCCGCGTGGCACCGCTGAAGGTCCTGCGGCGGCTCTCATGACGGGAGCCCTCAGGATCCACTGGAGCCAACACTCCATCCGGACGCCTTGTTCCTGGTGACAACCCTACGCGGTCCCCGCCGCGGAGCCGGGGTGAGGGGACTCACTGTGTCCGACGGCATCGCCCAGGGCCGTGAGGGAGGGTGACGGTCTCACCCTCAGGCCAGGGCCACCAGCTCGAGGTACTCCGGCCCCCACAGGTCCTCGTCGCCGTCGGGCAGCAGGAGGACCCGGTCCGGGTTGAGGGCCTCGACGGCACCCTCGTCGTGAGTGACCAGGACGACGGCACCGGCGAAGGTGCCCAGCGCCCCGAGGATCTCCTCGCGGCTGGCGGGGTCGAGGTTGTTCGTCGGCTCGTCGAGCAGGAGGACGTTGGCGCTGGAGACCACGAGCATGGCCAGGGCCAGGCGGGTCTTCTCCCCGCCGGACAGGACCCGGGCGGGCTTGTCGGCGTCCGCACCCGAGAAGAGGAAGGAGCCCAGGACGCTGCGCACCTGGGTGTCGTCCATGCCGGGGGCGGCGCGGCGCAGGTTCTCCACGACGCTCGCCGCGGTGTCGATGGTCTCGTGCTCCTGGGCGTAGTAGCCGATCTTGAGGCCGTGGCCGGCGATGACCTCACCGGAGTCGGGCTCCTCCACCCCGCCGAGCAGGCGCAGGAGCGTGGTCTTGCCGGCGCCGTTGAGGCCCAGGACCACGACCCGGCTGCCGCGGTCGATGGCCAGGTCCACGCCGGCGAAGACCTCCAGGGAGCCGTAGGCCTTGGACAGCCCGGCGGCGCGCAGCGGGGTCTTGCCGCAGGGGGCGGGGTCGGGGAAGCGCAGGTGGGCGACCTTCTCGACGGCGGTCTCGTCCTCCAAGTCGGCCATGAGGCGCTCGGCCCGCTTGAGCATCTGCTGGGCGGCCACGGCCTTGGTGGCCTTGGCCCGCATCTTCTCCCCCTGGGCGCGCAGGGCGGCGGCCTTCTTCTCGGCGTTGGCGCGCTCCCGACGGCGCCGGTGCTCGTCGTCGGCGCGCTGCTTGAGGTAGGCGTCCCAGCCCAGGTGGTAGACGTCGAGGACCCCGCGGCCGGCGTCGAGGTACATGACCTGGTTGACGGTGTCGCGCAGGAGCTCGACGTCGTGACTGATGACGATGAAGCCCCCGGAGTAGGTGCGCAGGTGGTCGCGCAGCCACAGGATCGAGTCGTGGTCGAGGTGGTTGGTGGGCTCGTCGAGCAGGAGCGTGTCGGGCTGCTGGAACAGGACCCGGGAGAGCTCGACCCGACGGCGCTGACCGCCCGAGAGCGTGCCGATGGGCTGGTCCAGGATGCGGTCGGGCAGGCCCAGGGCGGCGCTGATGCGGGCGGCCTCAGAGGCAGCGGCATAGCCGCCGGCCATGGTGAACTCGTGGTCCAGGCGCGTGTAGCGGTCCAGGGCCTTGGCCTGGGCCTCCCCCTCGGTAACGGCGATGCGCTCCTCGGCCTTGCGGATGCGGGCCAGGAGCGCGTCGATGCCGCGGGCGGAGAGGATCCGGTCCCGGGCGATCTCGCTGAGGTCTCCGACCTTGGTGTCCTGGGGCAGGTAGCCCACCGAGCTCGTGCAGGTGATCGTGCCCTCGTGCTCAACGGCCTCCAGCCCGTGGCGCTCATCGGCGTCGTTGACGGCGCGGCCGGCGCCCTGGGCCACGGAGGCGGCGGCGAGCAGCTTGGTCATGGTGGTCTTGCCGGCGCCGTTACGGCCCACGAGGCCGATGCGCATCCCCTTGTCGACCCGGAAGCTGGCGTGAGCGACGAGCTGGCGGGCACCGATACGCATGGTGAGGTCCTGGACATTGATCACGCGCGCCATGGTACGGGCCCGCCGGTGCTGCCCGCCGCAACGGACCTATCAGTCCCACCACATCCACCAGCCGACGGCGCCGCCGGCCCACTCGGGGCGGGTGCGCACGATGTCGTCGGGCACGCACCCGGTGTCGAGCTCGTAGCGCTCCTTGACCCGCTCCCACAGCGCGGAGCACTGGCAGTCCCGGCTGTGCTCAGCGAGGACCTCGTAGCCCTGCAGGTCGGCGTCGGCGACCCACAGGGCCTCGACGCTCAGACGCTCGTCCTCCCGCTGGGGACCAATGCCGTATCCGCACAAGCGCACCTGCCCGTCCGCCCCAGCGCAGGCGGTCAGCAACGTCTTGAGGCTCGGGGCGAGGTTCTGACGGTCGCTCAGTGCCGCACCCGGCAGCCGGCACAGCAGGTCGGCCGCCGTGGCGGCGTCCATCCCGCGGAAGGGCACGTAGTCGCTCACCGGGGCGCCCAGGGCATCCAGTCGCAGTGGACTCTCCCCCGGCAGGCAGCGCGGAGCATCGAGCCACGGCTCAAGCAGGCGCCACAGGCCGATGCGCACCGTCCACCCCGGCGGGCCATAGAGCCGCGGCGAATCGGGTACGGCGGTCGGGGACGGGGCGGGAGGCGGAGTCGTGGTGGGCGGGCGAACCGGGATGTTCGGTAGGACCGGCAATGCGGGCTGTGCGGCCAGGGAGGCCTGCGCACTCATGTCGAGCTCCTTCGCTTGAGGCGGGGTCGGTGCTCCTCAAGCGTGCAGAACCCGCTCCGCCGATGCACCCACTGCGCTGAGCGCCTGTGCGCACAACCCTCCTCAACTGCGCAAACACCTGGCGGTGGATACCGGGGTCGCGCAGATTCGCGGCCACTGGCCGTCTTGAGAAGGGCAGCGGCACCATCCAGACGGGCTGTTCCCTTTTAGTTCTGCGCCACAAGACAGTACCCTCGTCCTCAACCACCTTCTTCGCGCCCACGTGGCGCAGGAGGTGTCAGATCCCACCACCGAGAGCGAGCTCGTCGGGGACTCGGAGCGCACTGGAGTGCGTCCACCGTCCGCGTCACCCTCGCTCAGTAGGAAAGGGCCCGAATGGCAACCACGACCTCAACCCCTGAGGCAATCCTCGACGCCGTGGGCGGCGCCGACAACATCATCCATTTCACCCACTGCGCCACCCGACTGCGCTTCGAGCTCAAGGACGCCTCCGGCATCGACAAGGCGGCCGTCGAGGCCATCCCGGGCGTCATGGGCGCCGTCCCCCAGTCCGGGGACCGCTACCAGATCGTCATCGGTGGTGCCGTGCAGAGCGTGTACGACGAGATCAACAACCTGCCGGCCATGAAGAGCCAGGGCGGCTCCTCCGGCTCCGGCCAGTCCGACGCCGACGTCAAGGCCGCCGCCCGGGCCAAGGCCCGCGGCAAGAACGCCTACGTCGACGCCTTCTTCGAGTACCTGTCCGACTCCTTCCGCCCCCTGCTGCCGGCGCTGCTGGGCGCCTCCCTCATCATCGCGGGCGAGGCCATCTGTGAGGCCTTCGGCCTCATCAACACCCATGCGCCCAACGACCAAAAGCCGCCCACGCTGCTGTTCGTCGACGCCATGTTCCGTGCCGTCTTCTACTTCCTGCCCATCATGGTGGCCTACAACGCCTCCAAGAAGCTCAAGATCGACCCGTGGGTCGGCACCGCGGTGATGGCTGCGCTGCTGACGCCGGAGTACATTTTCCTGAGCGACAAGGCGCTCCAGAAGAAGGGCGTGATTGACTGCGTCCACAACGCCACCCTCGACTCCGATCTGTGCACGGCTCATATCGCCGGGCTGCCCATGCAGCTCAACAACTACGGCGGTCAGGTCTTCGTCCCCCTTATGATGGTGGCCATCCTGGCCCTGGTCTACAAGGGACTGGTCAAGGTCGTTCCGTCCAACGTGCAGATGGTCTTCGTGCCCTTCCTGTCCTTCATCATCATGATGCCGGTGACGGCCTTCCTCATCGGCCCCCTGGGCGTGTGGATCGGTACCGGCCTGGGCACGGCCCTGTTCTGGCTGAACTCTCACGCCCCGATCATCTTCGCGATCCTCATCCCCATGGTCTACCCCTTCCTGGTGCCGCTGGGCCTGCACTGGCCGCTCAACGCCCTCATGCTGGCCAATATCGCCTCCGAGGCCACGCACCACACCGACTTCATCCAGGGTCCCATGGGCGCCTGGAACTTCGCCTGCTTCGGCGCCACCGCCGCCGTCCTCGTGTGGTCCATCCGCGACAAGGACAACGAGATGCGCCAGACCGCCACCGGTGCTCTTTTCGCCGGCCTGCTCGGTGGTATCTCCGAGCCGAGCCTCTACGGTATCCACCTGCGCTTCAAGCGCATCTACCCGTTCATGCTCGTCGGCTGTGCCGTCGGCGGCCTCGTCGAGGGCATCGGCAGCATGCTGGGAGGCATCAACGGTGTCACGACCACGACCTTCGCCTTCACCTCGCTGCTGACCATCCCGGTCTTCAACCCCATGTGGCTCTACGGCATCGCCGTCGCCGCGGCCTTCGCCACCTCCTTCTTCCTCATCGTCACCTTCGGCTACCGCACCAAGGAGGAGCGGGCCGAGGCACTCGCCGCAGCGGGCACCGCCAAGACCGGCAGCGCCACTGCCTCCGCTCCGACCGAGGCCTCTGAGGCACCCAAGGCCGCCGCTGCGGCGGCTGGGCCCGTGGAGGAGGGTGACCGGACTGCGAAGGCCCCCACCCCCAAGCCGGCTCTCGTTCCCGGCGCGGTCACTGAGATCGCCTCACCGCTCAAGGCCACGACCATGGACCTGGACAAGGTCCCCGACCCGGTGTTCTCCTCGGGCGCCGTCGGTCAGGGCGTGGGTCTGGAGCCCCAGGGCGACATCGTCGTCACGGCTCCGGCCGACGGCACCGTCGTCGTGGCCCCGTCCTCGGGGCACGCCTTCGGCATCACCCTGGACAGCGGCGTGGAGATCCTCATCCACGTGGGTCTGGACACCGTCAACCTGGAGGGCAAGGGCTTCGACGTCAAGGTCTCCCAGGGTGACCGCGTCAGCGCGGGCCAGGAGCTCGTCCGCGTGGACCGCTCCGTCATCGAGCAGGCCGGCTACCCGCTGACCACGCCGGTGCTCGTCACCAACACCGCCTCCTTCGCCTCGGTCGAGGTCGTCGGCGGCGACTCGGTGGAGCCCGGCGAGGCCCTCATCAAGGTCACCGCACCTGAAGCCTGAGCCTGACCTGACGCCGCCGACCTAATCGGCTGCAGACACAACCGTGGGGGCCGGATCCGTCAACGGACGGATCCGGCCCCCACCGTGTTTGCTCACCTGCTGCTCATCCGGCGTGAACCTGCGGCCCCGGACGTTACGGGTCCAGGTCAGGGCAGACGCAACGCCCAGAAGGCCACGGCGGCCGCTGCCGCCACGTTGAGGGAGTCCACTCCCCCGGCCATGGGGATGCGCACCACCTCGTCGGCTGTGGTGATGGTCCGGTGGGACAGCCCGTCGCCCTCCGTGCCCAGGACGACGGCGACCCGCGAGTCCGGGGCCGTACAGGCCGGTGAGGCCGCAAACTCATCCAGTGCCACGGAGGTGTCCGACAGTGCCAGGGCGGCCACGGTGAAGCCCTGTGCATGGAGCTCGTCCATGGCGGGCCAGCGCTCGATCCGGGTCCAGGGGACCTGGAAGACGGTGCCCATGGAGACGCGCACGCTGCGCCGGTAGAGGGGGTCCGCGCAGCGCGGAGTGACCAGGACGGCGTCGATCCCCAGGGCGGCCGCACTGCGGAAGGCCGCCCCCACGTTCGTGTGGTCCACCAGGTCCTCCAGGATCGCGACCCTCCTGGCCCCCGCTCCCCCGCGGGCGGCCGCGAGGAGCTCGGGAACACCGGCGAGCTCGGGCCGGTTCATGGCGGCCAGCGCACCGCGGTGCAGGTGGAAGCCCGTGATGGACTCCAGGACCTCCTCGGGGGCGACGAATACGGGGACCTCGCCGCCGTCGTCGCTGCCCCCGCAGCCGGCCGCGGAGGCGATGACCGGCCGCATCTCATCGAGGTGGCGCGGGGCCATGAGGAAGGAGCGCGGGGCGTGCCCGGCGGCCACGGCGCGCGTGATGACCTTGGAGGACTCGGCCATGTACAGGCCCCGCTGGGTCTCCAGCCGACGGCGCAGCGCCACGTCCGTCAGCCTGGTGTAGTCCGCCAGGCGCTCGTCGGCGCCGTCGGACAGCTCAATGATCATCGCTTCGTCACCTTCTGGGGCTTTCCCCGTTCAGTACAGCAGTACGGCGGGAAGAATAGGCCGATCACTGTGGATCGCCCACTCCTCCCGCCGCAGCGAGTGCCCTGGGGCCCCTGTGGTTCCCAACGGGCGTCAAGGAAGCCGGCTCAGGCGCCGTAGGGTCCCTGGGGCGCGCCGGGAGGCGTGCCGTAGCCGGGCTGGGCCTGGATGCCGTAACCACCGCGCGGGGGCACGGAACCGGGCTGGACCTCCTCGGGGTCGGCCACGTGGCTTCCGTGCGCGGTGTGAGCCCCCTCAACGCCGTCGGAGGTCGGGACGCTCACCGTGGCCCCGCCGTCGGCCTTATCCGCGGGAGCCTTCGGGGAGACGCCTGCCTTGGATGCGGGCTCCTCACTGGCCTCCTGGGAGGCCGACTCGACCTCGCCACGGGCCTGGGCGAGGGCCTCCTCGGGGGCCTGGAGACTGGTGCTGGCCAGGTCCGAGGCGATGCCCAGGTCGAGCTCGCTGCCCGAAAGGTCGACACCGGGATGAGCGGCGTCGTCGGAGTCGTTCACACCGCCGCCGGGGCCGCCGTCCTTGCCACCGCCCAAAGCGCCGGCGATGCCGTCGAGCGCCGCCGTGAACTCGGTGGGCACGATCCACATCTTGGAGGAGGAGCCGTTGGCGATCTTGGGCAGGGTCTGGAGGTACTGGTAGGCCAGCAGCTTGGAGTCGGCGTTACCGCGGTGGATGGCGTCGAAGACCTGGAGGATGGCGCGCGACTCACCCTGAGCCTTGAGAATCGCGGACTGCGCCTGGCCCTCGGCACGCAAGATCGCGGACTGCTTGTCACCCTCGGCCGTGAGGATCTGGGACTGCTTGACACCCTCAGCCGTCAGGATCGCGGCACGGCGGTCACGCTCGGCGCGCATCTGCTGCTCCATGGAGCCCTGAATGGAGGCCGGCGGGTCAATGGACTTCAGCTCCACACTGTTGACGCGGATGCCCCAACGGCCGGTGGACTGGTCCAGGACGCCACGCAGCTGGCCGTTGATCTGGTCACGGCTGGTCAGCGTCTGCTCCAGGTCCATCGAGCCGACGACGTTGCGCAGCGTGGTGACCGTCAGCTGCTCAATGGCCTGCAGGTAGTTGGAGATCTCGTAGGTGGCGCGCATGGGGTCGGTGATCTGGTAGTAGACCACCGAGTCGATGCTCACGACGAGGTTGTCGGAGGTGATGACCGGCTGAGGCGGGAAGGAGACGACCTGCTCACGCAGGTCCATGATGTTGCGCACCCGGTCGATGAAGGGCACCAGGAAGTGCATTCCAGCGCCGTAAGCCGCCTGGAAGCGCCCCAGGCGCTCAACGATGATCGCAGTGCTCTGCTTGACGATCCGCACCGCCCGGAAGATGACGATGATGACCAGCACGGCCACGAGAAGCAAGATGATGGAGACGAAGGGCACGAGGTTCCTCCTGCAGGGTTGAACGGATGGTCAGAATGGTTGGGGCCGACGCCGGGAACGTCAGGATGCGGGCGCAGCGGCGGAGGTCGTCACCGGGGCGACCACGGCCACGGCCCCGTCGATCTGAGTCACGGTCACACTCACCCCGGCCTCCAGGCGAGGCTCACCCCCTTGGGCGGAGGGAGCCAGACGGGCGCTCCACTCCTCACCGCCCAGGCGCACCCGCCCGCCTTCACGGTCAACAGGAGTAATGGTGACGGCAGACCGACCGATGAGGGCGTCGACGTTGGTCTTCATCTGCGGGGTGGCGGCCGCCAGGCGGCGCTTGGCCCAGGGACGCACGGCGAACAGAAGCAGGGTGGAGACGCAGGCGAAGACCACGACCTGCGCCCACACGGGCCCGCCGAGGAAGGATGTCAGGCCTCCTCCCAGCGCGCCGCCGGCAATCATGAGGAAGGTGAGGTCAGCTGTCATCGTCTCGATGACGATGAGGAGCAACGCCCCTCCGACCCAGAGCAGCCATTCCATGAGAACCTCCTGATGAACGCGGTTGGTGAGGGTGTGATCGTATACCGGGCAGGGCCGATCAGGGATCGATACAGTCCAAGGCGGCCTTCTCGCCCGGAACCGGTGGTCAGCCCCTGGCCTCGGCGACGCGCCTGCCGTGGCCGGCCGGGCGCCCCCTGGCGGAGTAGCGGCCGCGGTCATGGGTGACCTCCAGCTCCATGCCGAAGGTCGTGCTGATCATATCCGCGGTGAGGACTTCATTGAGCGGGCCGGCGCCCACGACCTTGCCCTCGCGCAGCGTGAGCGCGTGGGTGAAGCCCTCCGGGATCTCCTCCAGGTGGTGAGTCACCAGGACCATGGAGGGCGAGTCGGGCGAGGAGATGATCTCGGTGAGCGCCGCCAGAAGCTGTTCACGGCCGGCCAGGTCCAGGCCCGAGGCCGGCTCGTCCAGGAAGAGCATCTCCGGGTCCGGCATGAGAGCGCGAGCCAGCTCGACGCGCTTGCGCTCCCCCGACGACAGTGTTCCCCACGGCCGGTCGACCAGGTGAGCGGCCCCCAGGGCGCCCAGCAGGGCGTGAGCGCGCTCGACGTCGACGTTGTCGTACTCCTCGCGCCAGCGTCCGATGCGCCCGTAGGAGGCCGACAGGACCACGCCGAGCACCTTCTCGCCGTTCTGGACATCGGCGGCCAGGGCCGACGACAACAGGCCGATACGGGGGTGGAGCTCGGAGACGTCCACGCGCCCGAGCCGCTCGGAGAGGATGTCCACCGTGCCGGAGGAGGGGAAGAGCCTGGCCGAGGCGATCCTGGCGATCGTGGTCTTGCCCGCGCCGTTGGACCCCAGCAGCACCCAGTGCTGACCCTCTTCCACGTTCCAGCTGACGTGGCTGAGAATCTGGTGACTGCCGCGGTGCAGCGAGACGTCGTCGAGGTGCAGGACACTGGTCATGGGGTGATCCTATCGTGGCGCCGAGTTCACACCGGGCAGATGCGCGGCAAGAGCCGCGACCCGTCTGCGGCCCGTTCTCCTCCGGGGCCTACCTCGCTGCCATTCACTATGGTTGGCCCTCATGGATCCCCTCAATCCGCCTGTCAGCATCATGCTGGCCCTGTGGGCGCCATCGCCCTCCTCCCACGGCCTGTCACTCGTGGAAGGCCCCGACGGCGCCCATGACGTCATCGACAGCGTCGTCCCCGGGGGCTCGGACACGCCGACCGCCGCCGACGATCCAGGACGCGTCAGCCTGACGCAGTGGCTCACCGCCGCCCGCCCGCTGAGCCGGGTGAGCGCGGTCCTGCCCTCACCGGCCGGCAGCACCGGCACCTGGGGGCTCCTGCCCGACATCGAGGAGGGCGTCGTGCTGGAGGGGTCAGCCGGCCGGGTGCTGCTGGTTCCTGAGGACTCCGGCACCTCGGTGACCTGGCGCGCCGAGCCCATGGGCGGCACGCTGCCCCCACTGGACGCGGCGCACGCCCGCCGGCAGGTGCACGCCGCCACCGAGGAGGCCATCGAGGCTCTTATCGAACTCGACCTGGCCCGTGAGCGCCCGGAGCTGGCCGACGCCCTCAATGACCTGCTCACCGCGGTGTTGGATCCGCGGCTCATGCCGCCGTGGCTGAAGCGCCGTGATCGGGAGCTGTTGGAGCGCTCCTTGCGGCTGGCGGGGATGTGCGAGCTGGCCCTGGACGACGACGGCGCGGCCACGACCGCCCTTCAGGCGCGGCGGCGAGCCGACGTCCTGCGTCCACTGCTGGCGGTGGCGCGTCACGGCGCCGCTGCGGCCACCGAGTGGTGGGCCCGGTAGAGGGGGCGCGCCACTCGGTGGCGTATCGGTGGGGTCACCGAGCGGGAGCCGTTCGGCTCAGCCTTGGGCCAGGACCCAGTTGTAGACGTCCATGGTGCGCTGGGCGATGGCCTCCCAGGCGAAGTGCTCCTCGACGCGGCGTCGGGCGGCCTGCCCCATGGTCCTGGCGGCCTCGGTGTCGGTGACCAGGGTGGTGAGGCGCTCGGCCAGGTCGGCCTCGAAGCGGGCCGGGCCGATGGGGGTGCCGGTGCCGTCCTGGACCTGCTCGATGGGCACCAGGAGGCCGGTCTCGCCGTCGACGATGACGTCGGGGATGCCGCCGGTGGCTGATCCGACAACCGGCAGTCCCACGGCCATGGCCTCGAGGTTGACGATGCCCAGGGGCTCGTAGACCGAGGGGCACACGAAGACGTCGGAGGCGGCCAGCACGGCGATGAGCTCGGGGCGCGGCAGCATCTCCTCGATCCAGACCACTCCGGTGCGCTTCTCGCGCAGGCGGGCCACGAGGCCCTCGACCTCGGCCTTGATCTCGGGGGTGTCGGGGGCGCCGGCGCACAGGATGACCTGGACGTCGGCGGGCAGCTGCTCGCAGGCGCGCAGCAGGTGGGGAAGGCCCTTCTGACGGGTGATGCGTCCGACGAAGACGACGGTGGGGCGGTCGGGGTCAATGCCGAGGCGCTTGAGGGTGGCGGAGGCCGCGGCGTCGGCCTCCTGGCCCTGCGGGCGCTTCCAGGCCTCGAGGTCGATGCCGTTGTGGACGACCTTGACGCGCTCGGGGTCAACGGCCGGGTAGCAGCGCAGGATGTCCTCACGCATGCCGTTGGAGACCGCGATGATCCCGGAGGCGGCCTCGTAGGCGGTCCTCTCCGCCCAGGAGGACAGGGCGTAGCCGCCGCCGAGCTGCTCGGCCTTCCAGGGACGCAGGGGCTCCAGGGAGTGGGCGCTAACGACGTGGGGGACGCCGTGGAGCAGGCCGGCCAGGTGTCCGGCGAGGTTGGCGTACCAGGTGTGGGAGTGAACGAGGTCGGTTCCCTCGGTGCCCTGGGCCATCTCCAGGTCAACTCCGAAGGTGCGCAGAGCGGCGTTGGCGCCGTCGAGCTCGGCGATCTCGGGGTAGCCGGTGACGCCGTCGTCGGCGCCCTCGGTGCCGGGCTCGCGGGGGCCGCCGAAGGCGTGGACGCGGACGTCGGCCAGGGGGCGCAGGACCTTGGCGAGCTCGTTGACGTGGACTCCGGCGCCTCCGTAGATAAAGGGTGGGTACTCCTTGGTCAGCAGGTCGACCCTCATGGGTGTGCCTCTCCTCTGTCTGATGGATGGACTGACCGCGCCTTCCTCGGCGCAGGACGGGCGCCTGCAGTGCGGCGGACGCCACACCCGACGTTATACGCACACGGGCCCCGGTGGGACCGTTCAGCGCCGGTGGTTTCCACCGATTCGCATGTACGGTACCGTCGGTTCCCTGAGCGGGGGCATGTGTAGATCAAAGGTCCGGGTTGACTCGGGAGCCGACACGGGAGCGACCCGAATTGTGATCTGTTTGGCCCCATAAGCCTCTCAAGCAACGTAAGGTGGGCCACATGGCTCAACCTCGTGTTCTCGCAATCGTCCTCGCCGGTGGCGAGGGCAAGCGCCTCATGCCCCTGACCGTCGACCGCGCCAAGCCGGCCGTGCCCTTCGGCGGTATCTACCGCCTCATCGACTTCTCCCTGTCCAACATGATCAACTCCGGCTTCCTCAAGGTCGTGGTGCTCACCCAGTACAAGTCCCACTCGCTGGACCGTCACATCTCCAAGACGTGGCGCATGTCCGACATGCTGGGCAACTACATCGCGCCGGTGCCGGCCCAGCAGCGCGTGGGCAAGCACTGGTTCCTGGGGAGCGCCGACGCGATCTACCAGTCCCTCAACCTGCTCGACGACGAGCGGCCGGACTATGTGGTCATCACCGGTGCGGACAACATCTACCGCATGGACTTCTCCCAGATGCTGGACCACCACATCGCCTCTGGTCTGCCCTGCACCGTCGCGGGCATCCGTCAGCCCCGGTCCCTGGCGGACCAGTTCGGCGTCATCGAGACCGACCCGTCCGACCGCGGCAGGATCAAGGCCTTCGTGGAGAAGCCCAAGGAGACCCCCGGTCTGCCGGACTCCCCCGATGAGGTCCTGGCCTCGATGGGCAACTACATCATGAACGCCGACGCGCTCCTGGAGGCCGTGACGGTCGACGCCGCCGATGAGACCTCCAAGCACGACATGGGCGGCAGCATCGTGCCCTGGTTCGTCAACCAGGGGGCGGCCGGCGTCTACGACTTCAAGGACAACGACGTCCCGGGCTCCTCCGAGCGCGACCGCGACTACTGGCGCGACGTGGGTACCGTGGACGCCTTCTTCGAGGCGCACCAGGACCTCATCTCGGTGACCCCCGTGTTCAACCTGTACAACGACCGCTGGCCGCTGTTCGCCGGTTACCAGGCCGCGATGCCGCCGGCCAAGTTCGTCTACGGCCACCACGAGCGCCTGGGGCACGCGGTCGACTCGATCGTCTCACCGGGCGTCATCGTCTCCGGTGGTGAGGTGATCTCCTCGGTCCTGTCCCCCGGTGTGCGCGTCAACTCCTGGTCCTCGGTGCGCGAGTCCGTCCTCATGGACGGGGCCGAGGTGGGCCGCAACACCGTGGTCAACCGCGCGATCCTGGACAAGTACGTGAAGGTCGAGGAGGGCGCCATGGTGGGGATCGATCCCGAGCACGACCGCGAGCGGGGCTTCACCGTGACCGAGTCCGGCATCACGGTGGTGGCCAAGGGTCAGCTCGTCACCCGCTGACCGTAGGCTCACCGCCTTTGCAGTGCGCGCCGTCGCCCGAGCTTCCGGGCGACGGTGCAGCTGTACTCGCATGCCGGCTCGCCCACTAGCATGGCGCCATGAGCGACACCTCCCGACACCGTGCCGGCCACTCCGCGGACCTCAGCGGGGCGCTGAGCGAGGGCCTTTTAGTGACTGAGGGCCCCGGCCTGCTGGTCATGGACGTGGACTCCACCCTCATCGAGCAGGAGGTCATCGAGCTCATCGCTGAGCGCGCCGGGACCCGTGAGCGGGTCGCCGAGGTCACGGCCCGGGCGATGCGCGGGGAGCTGGACTTCGCGGCCTCCCTGCGCGAGCGGGTGGCGACGCTGGCCGGAGTCCCCCAGGGGGTCTTCGCACAGGTCCTCGCCGAGGTGCGTCCCACCATGGGGGCGGCCGAGCTCATTGAGGCGCTGCACGCACGCGGCTGCCGGGTGGGGGTCGTCTCGGGCGGTTTCGAGGAGGTCGTGGTGCCTCTGGCCAAGCGGCTGGGCATTGATCACGTGGCGGCCAACCGCCTGGAGGTGGTCGAGGGCCGTCTCACCGGTCGGGTGCTGGGGCGGATCGTGGACCGTCAGGAGAAGGTCCGCTGCCTGCTCGCCTGGGCCCAGCAGGACGGCGTGCCCATGGAGCGCACCATCGCGGTGGGTGACGGGGCCAACGACCTGGGCATGCTGGAGGCCGCGGGGCTGGGGGTGGCGTTCTGCGCCAAGCCGGTGGTCGTCGAGCAGGCCGACGCGGCCATCCACGTGCGTGACCTGCGTGCCGTCCTGCAGCTGATCGGGGGCTGACCGGCTGCGGTTGTTCGCGGGGCAGGCCTCAGTCGCGCTTGCGGGCGGTGAAGATCTCCCGGATGCGGGCGCTCCTGGGCTCCAGGTCCGCCCAGGTGCCGGGGACGTCGATGATGACGGCGGTGGCCGTGGGCACCCCGAAGGAGATCTGGGAGGCCAGGTCGTCGTCGGTGTCGTGGAGGATGTGGGCGAGCACGGAGATCGTGGGCTCGTGGCCGACGACGACGACCGTCCTGGCGTCAGCACCGTCCTCGGCCAGGACCTTGAGGATGCCGTTGGGGCCCAGGTTGTAGATCTCCTCGCGCACGAGGGTGTCGGTGGGCTCGAGGCGGTCGCGGATGGGGCGGGCGGTCTCGCGGGCCCGGGCCGCCGGGGAGACCAGCAGCAGGTCGGTGGTCTCCAGGCGCTTGCGCAGCTCCTTGGCCAGCAGGCCGGCCAGGGCGGTGCCCTTGGGGGTCAGAGGACGTTCCAGGTCGGTGACGGCGTCGTGAGAGGCCTTGGAGTGTCGGACGAGCACGAGCCGGCGCATGGGATCCGTTGTCACGTCTCTACCCTACGGCACCGCGGCGCTGCTCGGATACGGTCCCGACGACGTCTCGCGCCCCGCCGCGCGCCTAGCGCCCCATGCCCAGGCCGCCGTCGACGCCGAGGATCGCGCCGGTGACGTAGGCGGCCGCGGGTGAGGCCAGGAAGAGGACGGGGCCGGCGATGTCGGTGACGTCGGCGAAGCGTCCCAGGGGGATCTGCTCGAGGTAGGCGGTGCGGATGCGGTCGGGCAGGGAGGCGGTCATCGCCGTGGTGACGAAGCCGGGGGCGACGGCGTTGACGGTGATGCCGCGCGGTGCGAGCTCGCGGGCCAGGGAGCGGGTCAGCCCCTCCACACCGCCCTTGGCGGCGCCGTAGGCCGACAGGCCCACGCCTCCGCGTGCGGCGATGGCCGAGGAGACCAGGACGATACGCCCCTTGCGGGCCCGCATCATGGCCGGTGTCACGGCGCGCACGGTGTTGAAGGTGCCGGTCAGGTCCGCGGAGATGACCTCGTCCCACATCTGGGAGGAGGTGCGCGCCGCCAGTGACTCCCGGTTGATGCCGGCCGAGGCCACGAGGACCTCGATGGGGCCGTGCGCCTCGGTGGCGGCGGCCAGGGCATCGGCCAGGGCGTCGGGGTCGGTGACGTCGGCGGCCAGGGCCAGGGCGCCGTTGGGGGCCTCACCGGAGCGGGAGATGCCCGCCACCCGGTCGCCCTGTGCCAGGAACGCCTTCGTAACCGCCTCCCCGATCCCCCGGGAGGCTCCGGTCACGACGACGGAACGTGATATCGACGGCTCGGTCTCTTCGTTCATCAGCACAAGCACACAAGGTAACGCGCATCAGCACTCGCCATCAGTCGTTCGTCATACGCTGATACCGATCCTTCCCTGTTACTTCCTTCACAAGTGGTCTATACCTGTGTCTGTTCCGGGTCGCAGGGCGGGGCAGGTCACGGCCCTGGCACCCGCCGTATGTCAGCATGTCGGGGTGACGATGAGTGAGACCTCCCCCCGCCTCCCCGACGCCTGCGCCTCGGGCCGAATGCCCGCGCCGCTGCGCATCGGGCCGCTGGTGGTGCCCACCCCCGTCGAGCTCGCCCCCATGGCCGGAGTCACCAACGCCTCCTTCCGCCGCCTGTGCCGGGAGATGGCGGAGGCGGCCCTGCCGGAGTCGCTGAGGCCCTCCTGTCCCGGTCCGCTGCCCACGCCTGACGGCGGCCTGCTGGCCCCGGCGGGCCTGTACGTCACGGAGATGGTCACCACCCGCGCCCTGGTGGAGCGCAACGAGCGCACTTTGGCGATGGTGCGCACCGACCCGGCTGAGAGGGTGCGTTCCATCCAGCTCTACGGGGTCGATCCGGCCACGGTGGGGGCCGCGGTGCGGATCCTGGTAGAGGAGGATCTGGCCGACCACATCGACTTGAACTTCGGCTGTCCGGTCCCCAAGGTGACCCGCAAGGGGGGCGGGGCGGCGCTGCCGTGGAAGCGTGACCTGCTGGCGGCGATCCTCACCGAGGCGGTGCGCGCCAGCGAGACCGCCGTCCGCGCCGTCGGGCGGGCGCGGCAGGTGCCGGTGACCATGAAGATGCGCCTGGGCATCGACGAGGAGCACGAGACCTTTCTCGACGCCGCCCGGGCAGCTGAGAACGCCGGGATCGCGGCCGTGGCCCTGCACGCCCGTAGCGCGCGCCAGCACTACTCGGGTCAGGCCCGTTGGGAGGAGATCGCCCGCCTCAAGGAGGCCACCGACCTGCCGGTGCTCGGCAACGGGGACATCTGGCTGGGCGACGACGCGGTGCGCATGCTGGAGGCCACCGGCTGCGACGGCGTCGTCGTGGGTCGCGGTTGCCAGGGGCGGCCCTGGCTGTTCGCCGACATCGTGTCGGCCATGCACGGCTCGCCGGCGCGCACCCGACCGGACCTGGACGCCGTCATCGAGGTGATCCGCCGCCACGGGCGCATGCTGGCTGAGGAGATGGGTGAGGACCGGGGGGTGCGTGACCTGCGCAAGCACGTGGGCTGGTACCTCAAGGGCTACCCGGTCGGCGGCGCGGCGCGCGCTGACCTCATGGGGATCCGGACCCTGGACGAGCTCGACGCCGGCCTGGAGCGGATGCGCTCGCGCCTGCCCGAGGTCGTGGACTACCCCGGTGACATCGTCGAGGGTCCCCGGGGGCGGGCCGGCAGCCCCAAGACTCCCCGTCTGCCTGACGGCTGGCTGGACTCCCCCGTCCTGGATGCGGCCCACCGCGAGATGCTCAGCCAGGCCGAGTCCGACGTCTCCGGCGGCTGAGACAGCGGCACCGCGGGTCCTTGAGGCCGGTCACCGGTTACTCGTCTACTCGTCGAGGACCGGGGTGACGCGGCACAGGGCCGCCGCGATCGCCGTGGTCGCCGGGATCGCCAGGACCAGGCCGATGGAGGAGATGAGGGTGCGCACGATCTCCTCGGCGATCTCGCCCGAGAGCATGGTGTCCAGCACGGCCCGGTCCATGAGGGCGGCGGCCAGGATGAGCGGCAGCGCCGTGCCGGCGTAGGCGAAGGCCAGGGTGTAGACGGTTGAGGCGATGTGGTCCCGGCCGATCCTCATCCCGCCGGTGAACAGGCGCGTGCGCGACAGCAGCGGGTTGGCGGCGTGCAGCTCCCACACCGAGGAGGCCTGGGTGATGGTGACGTCGTTGAGGACGCCGAGCCCGGCGATGACCATGCCGCAGGTCAGCAGCGTCTGCAGATCGATGTGCGTGCGCGAGGCCAGCAGGCGGGCGGTCTCGTCGACGTCGCCGGTCAGGTGGGCCGCTCCGGTCCCCCACAGGGCGAGCAGCACGGTCAGCACGATGCCGGCCATCGTTCCCAGCAGGGCGGTCGTGGTGCGGATGGACACGCCGTGGGCCACGTAGACGGCCGCCAGCATCATCGCCATCGATCCGACCAGAGTCACCGCCAGCGGGTGGGAGCCGGACAGGAGCGCCGGGATCATGAAGAAGGCGAGCACGCCGGTGGCCACCAGCAGGCCCAGGACGCTCAGGACGCCCTTGCGCCCGGCCACGGCGACGACGAGCACGAGGTAGACGACCGCCAGGGCGCCGACCGGGAGCTGGCGCTGGTAGTCGATGAAGGAGTAGGGGGAGCCGGACAGGATGGCCTGGGGCGAGTAGAGGACGACGAGCCGGTCGCCGGCGTGGGCGAGCTTGCGGGGCTCGCCCACCAGCTGGACCGGCATGACCAGGCCCTTGCCCTCCCCCTCGGTGATGCGGGCGCACACGTGACCCTTGGCGAACTCCTCGGGCTTGACGCCGTTGACCTCCGTCAGGGCGCTCACCGAGCTCTGACAGCCCGACAGGTCCGTGGAGGTGATGGTGGCCTTGCCCACCGAGCCGCCCTCGGCGGTGAAGGAGCGCGAGCCGATGAGTGAGCTCTTGCCCGGCCAGAGCACGAACAGTCCGACGACGGTGGCCAGCACCAGGGCACCGACGATGGCACCGAGCACGATCCGCACCCGGCGGGCCTCCCCCGCATCCAGGTCCAGGGGCCCGGAGTGGGAGTGACTGTGGCCGCTGCGGCTATGACGGCCGTGGCTCCTGCTGTCCCGACCCTCCTCGACCGGCGGCTCGGGAAGGCTCTCGGAGGGGACAGACTCGTTGCTCGGGGAGGTCGAGTTGGTGCTCACCGTCCCATCATGCCCGCCCCG
>ERZ772940.326-NODE-326-length-23768-cov-3.46468_pt1 | contig 23768 bp, 20 predicted proteins | sample MGYA00511682_ERZ772940 | MGnify/ENA primary metagenome ERZ772940 (study PRJEB29015, sample SAMEA2737922) | human oral metagenome | biome: human oral; feature: human-associated habitat; material: dental | place: China | collected 2031 ... | reverse complement strand
CAACGACCTCGTTCAGGATGTTAGCCTCTTCCTCAAGCGTTACTGTCATGTTAGCACTTGCCGCCACGTCTAATGTCGCGAAACCTATGTAGGAGATGCGGAGTGTGGCTCCTCTGCTGACTTTCAGAGTGAAGTGCCCTTCAATGTCGGTCGACACTCCGTTTGATGTGCCGACTTCAATGACGCTTGCGCCGATGACAGGCTCATTCCGGGAGTCAACCACCGTGCCGTTCACGTCGATTTTCTGTGCAGAAACCAACGTTGTGAGCATCAGTGCAAGAAGCGTGAAGAAGATGCGTCTTACAGAAGATGATGTTGCTTGTTTCATGAATATGCTGTTTTTTGTTTATATATCTTTAAGGTGAAAAATGGCATGTATGCCCAGATTTTACTGATCATACGCATACATGCCTAAATAAGGATAACAGCCCCACGGACAGGGGAGTAGTGAGATTGTTATCTGAGAATCTTTTTACCGTTTATAATGTTGATACCTTTCTGCATCCTGTTCACGCGCTGACCTGCAACGTTATAGATGCTATCAGTGGCAACCTTTGTAGAAAGCATTGTTATGCCAGTGTCAGTGTCAGTGATAGTAAGTTCGGCACTCTGGGCATCTTCCGCCACGACGAGCTTTACATGAACGTTATAGTCAATGCCGTCATCGCCGATAGTGAAGTTGTTATTGTTGTCGCCACGGGCACATGTGTACGGCTCGTTAAATGACAATGCAGTAGGAGCGTCTTGTGCAAGGAAGCAGGTCCATGTCTTGTCGATTGATACCTTGAACTCCTTGCCGCCGGGGAATGCCGTGATGTCCTTTGTCCAAGAACCGTCCTCCTGCTCTTCAAGCAGCAGGGCGTTGCCTGCGTTCCAACCCTGGAAAGCGCCTACGAGACCGAAGCTGTGCTCTTCTGTCATTGTGCCATCTACCTTTATTGTGGCGTTGCCGTTCTCTGCAACAGTTAATGTGAACTTCGCGTTGTTAACAATCACACCTGCTGCGAAGCCGGTGTTGTCGCCATTCATTACGAGATTGTAAGTGTTGCCCGGCTCCATGCTCTTTCCGCCACCGCCGAGAGCGCCGTCCCATGAGCGGTTCTTCACAATTTTCCAGTCGCCATAAATCTTGTCGATTGATGCTGTGTAGACGTTGTCGCCTTGTGACTCGAATACGAGAGGGTTGTTCTCGAAGCTCCAGCCTTGGAATGAGCCGACCATCATATACTCGTCCGTCTGTGGGTCGTTATTGACCGTGATAGTCTCTTCAGCCTTGATAGAGAAGTAATCGAGTGTTGTGCCGTCAGCACTTGGGTAGAACTCAAATGTTACGTTGTGCAGAGTTACGTCATTATTTACTGCACCGATGTAGATGTTATTGCCGTTCATAACGAGCGAGTAGTCTTCATCTGAATTGGTCGCAATAGGTTTTGCAATACCAAACTGATGGTCAGTCCACTGACCGTCTACAATTGTTTCAGGGTTTTTCAATATCTTGAATCCCCACTGTCCTGTTTTAAACTCAGCGACAGTAGCAGTATAACCGCCGTCATGTTCTGTAAATGTAATACAGTTCTCTGTGAGGCTCCAGCCATTATATTCGCCTGAAATGATGTAGTTGTCCTGAGCACTTGCCATTCCTGCGAAAGCAAAAAGTGCTGTGATTAGAGTAAAAATTTTCTTCATACACCTAAGTTTTTTAGTTTGTGTAAATACTGTTGTCTGATATGGCATCTATTGAATACCTATTATATTATTACGCGAGACAGATACTGTCTGTGAATTGATTTTAATCAACTGTGATGCAAAGATAGGAAAAGAAATTGATAATGCAATATCTACAAAGGTCATAAAGTGGAGTTTATGAAAGTATATAATTATTTAAATCACTGATAATCAAGCTATATATATTTATATCTAATAAAAACAAAGTGGATAAAAAATTATATTTTTCAATAAATTCTGCGTTATTTTCTTGTTCTGCCTGTTAAATTTTTGTATCTTTGTGACGTTAAAACGATGAGGCAATGAAAGCAGTATTATTTCTTGTTTTTCTTTTCTCGGGTATCGTGCAAAGTAATGCCCAGAACTTGGATTCCCTATATAGGGAACTCGACAGGTGTATTGAACAATCTGCACTATATACTAAGGAAAAAGAGAAACGGATAGCAGAACTCGAGAACGACATAAGCAGCGTTCACGGCCAGGAGGCTAAGTATGAACTGACATTTAAACTCTATCAGGAGTATAGTCCCTACAACGACATGAAAGCCAAGGCAGCACTGGCGAAAGCGCTTGCCATAGCTGAGCAAAGCGGCGACATGGACAAGCAGTATCAGATTTTCTCGTTTCTCGCTTTGCAGAACTCTATAAGTGGATACTACAGCGAAGCGCAGGAGTGGCTACGCCGTGTCGATGAGAGCAGACTGACCAGTGAGACTGCCGAGTACTTTTATTGCGCTGCCACTCACGTGTACAGTGAGTTGGGGCTGTTTGTCACTGATTCAATCATAAGTGATAAATACTTCTGGCTTTCTGATTCTTACCACAAGAAATACTACGCCGTTGCCGACACTTCTTCGCCTCTGTACTATCACTGTTGTCTGCCACAACTTATCAACGAGAATAAAATCGATGAGGCGGAGGCACTATGCCGCCGCTGGAAGAGTGAAACCAAGGACGGCAGTCACTATCAAGCTATCATGGCTTACTATATGTCGGAATGTGCGAAAGCACGTGGCGATGACACGCAACGACGCTACTGGCTGGCGGTATCCGCCCTTAACGACTGCCGTAATGCCGTAATGGATCAGGCGTCGCTGTGGAATCTTGCAAGTCTGGTAAGCGAGGAGGGCGACCTGAAGCGTTCGCAGAAATATGTGGAATACTCGTGGATGTGTGCCACGAAGTTCGGCGGTCACACCCGGACATGGCAGGTGTCACCTGTCATAACATCCATCAACGAGAATTACCGTGAGGAACTCCGCAAGAACAACCGTAATCTCACGCTGTTGTTATATAGTGTGAGCATCATGGTTTTCCTACTGCTATGCTCGTTGGTGTTCGTATATAAAAGGAATCATCAACTGTCGCTGACGCGTAACGAGCTGTCAAAGACTAACGACGTGCTTGCAAAGCTCAACCACCGACTGAACAGTTCTAACGAGATGATGAACCAGGTGAACCGTCAGTTGCACGACTCGAACCGCGTGAAAGACGAGTACATAGCCCGTTTCCTGAGTCTTTGTTCGGAGTATATCGACAAGATGGACGCATACCGGCAGAAGATAAACAGAAGGCTGAAGGCAAATCAGTATAAGGAACTGCTTCACATGACCTCGTCGGATGAGTTGCGCGAGACGGAGACAAAGGCGCTGTTTGCTAATTTCGATGCTGTATTCCTGAAGCTTTATCCTACCTTCGTGGAGAGTTTCAACAGCCTGCTTCAAGCCCAATATCATCAGCAGTTGGGACCAAACAGTGAGCTGACGACCGATATGCGCATGGCGGCGCTGATACGTCTGGGCATCGACGACAGCGCACATATTGCGGAGTTCATGCGTCTGTCGCCCAACACTGTCTATAACTACCGTGCCCGACTGAAGAGCCGCGCGTCGGTGGATAGGGCAGAGTTTGAGGATAGGATAAAGGAAATCGGCATGTAACGCCGGTGCGGAATGAGTGTTTCTCTAAAGACGTTCTTTGTGTATACCAAGAAATGCCGTGAGCCGTAGGTGCATGATTCATCATGTTAAACCGTAATCGGTCATTAAACCGCATTTTCTTAGATTTGTTATTACCGTCATGCTTCCTTACTGCTTTAGTCCGCTTGCCGACATCTGCGCTGCCATTTCATCTCGCCGTAGCCCGCTACGCCTTCGATGAAACTTCTGCACATCTGCTCAACAATCGAACAAAATCAGTCAAGGACTCTAATGACCGATTCGGGTTAAACCGTAGCGTTAGGTCCATTGTGTGGCGTGATGACGTGATTGTTTGTTTTCCACCTTAATAATATCATGTTTCGTCCTGATGTAGGTGGCGTGATTTATCATATTAACCATTGACAAGTCATGTAAAATAAAAATACTGTGCTTGCAGCAATTTTATTTTACATTTTTCGATATGCTTTTCTAAAACCGTTGATACTGATTTCAAGAAGCGCCGTTTCTTGGTCCAAGAACCGCCCTTTCTTGCGTATGAAACCGCCGTTTCTTGACGCTAAAAACAGCGGTTTCAGAACGTGTTGATAATCAAATGATTACAAAGGTTGATTTTCCTCTTTTGCAGAATGTACCATTTTTGTTGCGCACATCTGTTTTTTCACATAACTGCGAGAGTAATGTAAAGAAAAATCAAGCTGTGGTGTGTTGTTGTGAAAACAACGCTGTTACATCAGACCTATCCAGCGGAGAATGTCGTTGAGGTTGGCTACGACCATGAGCAGCAATAGTAAAGCCATGCCGATGTTTTGTGCTATACCCTGAAACTTCAGGCTTGGTGTCCTGCCGGTGATGACCTCTATGAGCAACATCAGTATGTGTCCGCCGTCGAGCCCCGGTATGGGGATGATGTTCATGAAGGCGAGTATTATGCTCAGGAATGCTGTCATAAGCCAGAATGCGTGCCAGTCCCAGGAAGCAGGAAAGAGATTTCCTATTGTTCCGAAGCCGCCAAGTGACTTAGCTCCCTCGGAAGAGAAGATATACTTCAGGTCGTTCACATAACCGCCGAGGACATTTATTCCGTACATCGTGCCCGCAGGGAAACTCTCTAAGAAGCCATATTGCTTATGTGTCACCTTATATATATTAGCGACATTGCTCATCATCACACCGAAAGTCATGTCTTCCGTAAGTGCTATGTTCGCAGTGTCGGCTGTAGCAGAGCCTTTGTGCTTGAACACAATATCCATTGTCCGCAGGGCAAGCGAGTCCTTTGTCGTCTTAGCATCGGCAAGTCCGTCTTTCAGACGACCGAGCTCATTGTTTATCTCATTCCATGAGTCTATGTTCTTTCCTCCGAGGGCTATTATCCTGTCGCCTGCCTTCATGCCGATTGTCTCGGCAGGTGAGCCCTTCATGACGCTGTCGATGTCGGCAGGGATGAGAGGTCGCACAAACGATGGTGTGCTCTTCATCATGCGCAAAAGGTCGAGGTCGCCGGGTAGGGTAAGGGTCATTGCCTTGCCACTGCGGATAATGTTACACATGTGTGCCTTGGCGATGTCGCGGTAGAGGTCGGCGTTGAAATCCTTGAAATCGCCTAACTCTGTGCTGAGCAGGATGTCGCCGTCCTTGAAGCCCAGCGCCTTAGCATCGTCGTTGAACTTCATTCCGTAGGTCATGTCCTTTGTTGCCACGTATGAGTCGCCCCAGGTATAGAGCACCATGGAGTATATGAACAGCGCCAGAATGAAGTTGACCATCACTCCGCCAGCCATCATAAGCAGTCGCTGATAAGCTTTCTTGCTGCGGAACTCCCAAGGCTGCGCAGGCTTCTTTGCGAGGTCGGCAGCCGACTGTGTCTCGTCGACCATGCCGTCTATCTGGCAGTAGCCGCCAATAGGAAGCCAGCCGAGACCATATTCAGTGCCCGCTTCCTCGTTATAGAGCTTGTTGCCGTCCTCGCCGCGCTCGGTGACAAGTGGCTTGCCTATCAACCTGCGCCACCAGTTGTCGTAGGAGCTCCAGAGGTGGAACTTATAGTTTGCAAAAACATAGAATCGTGATACACGCGTCTTGAACAGTTTGGCGAAGAAGAAATGCCCGCCTTCGTGCAGTGCCACGAGAATCGTTATTGACAGAATGAATTGTAGTGCCTTTATTATGAATACTTCCATATATATAATTGTTTTCTTTATTTTAAAAGTGACTGTGCTATTTGTCGTGCCTCTTTGTCCGACTCGAAATAGTCTTCCTGTGTAGGTGTCTTGATGAATGTTGCCTTTGCCATTGTCGCCTCGATTATCTCTCCCATGTCCAAGAATCCGCATCGATTCTGACGAAAGGCGAGGTTCACCACCTCGTTGGCGGCGTTCATCACACAAGGAATGTTTCCTCCGCGGTTGATAGCCTCGTATGCCATAGCTAAGCAACGGAATTTTTCCATGTCAGGCTCGAAGAACTCCAATGGCTGACGGAAGAGGTCGAGACGAGGACTGTCGATATAAAGTCGCTCCGGGAATGAGAACGCATACTGTATAGGCAGGTGCATATCCGGTATGCCGAGCTGTGCTTTCACACCGCCGTCGCGGAACTGTACCGCAGAGTGTACGATGCTCTGAGGGTGTACGAGCACCTGTATCTTCTCGGCAGGAACGCCGAAGAGCCATTTGGCTTCGATAACTTCGAAGCCTTTGTTCATCATTGACGCCGAGTCGATAGTAATCTTTGCTCCCATGTCCCATGTGGGATGCCGCAAGGCATCGGCTGCCGTGACGGTCGCCATCTGCCTGAGCGAGAACTTACGAAACGGACCGCCTGAGGCAGTGAGGAGGATTTTCTCTATCTCGTTGTCACCTTCGCCTACGAGACTCTGGAAGATTGCCGAGTGTTCGGAGTCGACGGGTAGGATTGGGACGTGGTATTCTGCTGCGAGAGCACCTATGAGTTCGCCGGCTACGACGAGTGTCTCCTTGTTGGCAAGGCATATCTTCTTATGTGCCTTGATGGCGTGTATGGTTGGCGAAAGTCCTGCGAATCCGACCATTGCGGTGAGCACCATGTCGATAGGCGATGCTTCTACTACCTGATCAAGAGCCTCTTTGCCTGCATAGATCTTGATGTCGGTCTGGTCGGCGAGCAGCGATTTCAGTTGGTCGTACCTGCTCTCGTCGGCAATGACAACACAGGCGGGACGGAACTTTCGTGCCTGTTCGGCAAGCAGTTCCACACGGGTGTTGGCTGTCAGACAGTATGCCTCGTAGCGTTCGGGGTATTTTTCTATCACGTCGAGAGCCTGAGTTCCTATGGAACCCGTGGAGCCGAGGATGCAAACCTGTTGTTTTCTGATTGCGTTATTCATTTATTTCTGTTAATCCCTCAGGCAAACTCATGGTTATGCGTGAGGAGGTGCTGTCAATATCCTTTATCCATTCTTCTGCCACGGGGATGAGCCTGTCGCCCTCAAGACAGAAGAGAATATTGTCGGTAGAATTATCTACTGACTCGATCTTTCCGAGCGATTTGCCTGACTGCTCGTCGATAATCTCGAAACCTACAATCTGTGCGAACGAAAGATTGCCGTCGCCGGCATCGTCGGCAGCAGCGCGCGGGAAGTAGACGAGGCTTCCTGTCAACTGAGAAGCACGCTCCTGACTGTCTATGTCCTCAAACTTTATCAGTGCCGCGTCGTTCGACTTGAAGCGGTATTCCTCAATGAAGAACGGCACGAGAATGCCTTCAATCTCAAGAATGAGATAGTCGCTGTCGACACGGTCGAATACGTCGTCGTCGACCATCATCGTTATCTCTCCGCCAATGCCGTGGGTCTTGCCCATTTTCCCGATGTTGTATACGTCTTCCTTGCGAATCATTCTTACGGAGATTTATGCTCGTGTGATATGTGCTCCAAGGGCGTTGAGACGATGTTCTATGTTCTCGTAGCCGCGGTCAATCTGTGAAATGTTGTCTATGCGCGATGTTCCGTCGGCAGAGAGAGCAGCGATAAGCAATGCTATGCCGGCGCGGATGTCGGGGCTTGCCATGTTTCCTGCACGCAGACGAATGGCACGGTCGTGACCTACTACCACAGCACGGTGTGGGTCGCAGAGTATTATCTGGGCACGCATGTCAATGAGTTTGTCGACAAAGAACAGTCGGCTCTCAAACATCTTCTGATGTATCAGTACCGAACCCTTGGCTTGTGTGGCTACTACGAGCAGTACGGAGATGAGGTCGGGGGTAAGTCCGGGCCAAGGAGCATCGGCGAATGTCATTATCGTGCCGTCAATGAATGAGTCGACGACATAATGCTCCTGACGCGGAATAAAGAGGTCGTCGCCTTCTATATGTATCTCCACTCCCAGTCGGCGGAATGCATCGGGAATGATGCCGAGGTCGGGGATGGACACGTCTTTGATGCGAATGCCGTCGCCAATCATTGCCGCCATGCCGATGAACGAACCGACCTCAATCATGTCTGGCAGTACGCGATGTTCTGCGGAGTGCAGCTGCTTAACGCCATCAATGGTGAGAAGGTTGGATGCTATGCCGCTTATTCGGGCACCCATCTTGTTGAGCAACTTGCACAATTGCTGGATATAAGGCTCGCAGGCGGCATTATATATCGTCGTAGTGCCTTCGGCAAGGACGGCAGCCATGATGATATTCGCTGTTCCGGTGACCGATGCCTCGTCAAGAAGCATATACGTTCCGCGGAGTTTTTCTGCCTTTATGACATAGGTGTTGGTGGTTTCGTCATGCACAAACTCTGCTCCTAAGTTCTTGAAACCAAGGAAATGAGTGTCCAGACGTCGCCTGCCTATCTTGTCGCCTCCGGGTTTTGTCACAGTGGCTTTGCCGAAACGACCAAGCAATGGACCAATCATCATCACACTTCCACGCAGTGAGGCACACTTCATGACGAAGTCTTCGCTCTCAAGATAGGCGAGATTCAGGCTGTCGGCTTGAAAGGTGTAGTCGTTGCTTGAGTGACGGATCACCCTCACACCGATGTCTTTCAGCAGGTTGATAAGGTTGTTGACATCAAGAATATCCGGGATATTGCTGATGCGTACAGCCTCTTGTGTAAGCAGTGTGGCACAGATCACCTGCAAAGCCTCGTTCTTTGCACCCTGTGGAGTGATTGTTCCCTTCAGAGGATGACCGCCTTCGATAATGAATGATCCCATGTTTGGTATTACTTTTTTTTCTTTTTCTTGTTGTTCTCGCGTTCCTCGTTATTCGTCGGCAGAGGCGCGAAATGGAAAGTGTCGAGGTCGAGTTGTATCACACCGTCGGTCAGACGTGCCAGGTCGTTGGCAACCTTCTCGTTGTCGTTCGAGCCGTTGCTCCACTCCGTCAGGCAGAGTTTCATCTTATTGGCAGTAAGTGCTACGAGTGCGTCGCGCTCTTTACCTGCGGGCATTGTCTTGAGTTTCTCGAATATGTCTGCCATGATGTTTCCGTAGTGGCGTACATGTGGATGACGCTGTGAATAGCCTATAGGCTTTGGATGCTGCGAGATGTTATGTGCCTGAGTGATGTCTACGGGGTAGTCGATGTCGAGTTTGAAGTCTGACATGATAGCCACGTGGTCCCATAATTCCTGCATACGGTCGGCACTCCTGCCCTCTTGTGGTGTCATGTGGCACATCGTCTCTACGATAGTTTCAGCGCAATGCAGTCGTTCTTCGCGGTCGGTGATGGTAAGACAGTGGTTGACCATGTTCTTTATCTCACGACCATACTCAGGCATCTGCAGCCTGTCACGTTGTGTATTGTAGTCTAATCCTTTTATTTCCATATGGGTCAGATGAGTTTCTTTGGTTGTGAAGTCTGGAAATCCTTGAGGTAGAACGGCACGAAATATGCCACATCCTCAAACTCCTCTTTGAAGAATCGCTTTGTAGCAAGTGGCGCCATATCTGCTGCGAGCGGTTCTATGCCGTCAATGAAATGGGCATTCGGATGTTTTATTACATCCTTGCATTTCGCTGCTCCGGGTCCGAAGAAGTAGACAGACTTATTGTTGAGAATGTCCTTATAGGAGTTTTCTTCAATGATATCAGCCTGCACATCCCTTACGCTGTTAAGCGCTCTGTCGAAGAACTGAGCGTAAACTTCCATGCGTCGTGCGTCAAGCATAGGGCAGAGCAGTGCATCCTCCTCAATTTTCTCGCCGAGCAGAAGAGGCACACACATAGCCTGCAAGGTAGGGATGGCAATCAGCTTGGCGTCACGACCGTAGCATACACCTTTCGCTGTCGATACTCCGATGCGCAGTCCGGTATAAGAACCTGGACCGCTACTTACTGCTACAGCGTCAAGATGCAGACCGTCATTATCGATGTATGATAGCGCCTGATCAACATAAACTCCGAGTGTCACGGCATGATTCGGTCCGCTGTGTTCCTCTTCGTTCCATATCACATGTCCCTCATCGACGACGGCAACAGAGCATACTTCAGTGCTTGTTTCTATATTTAATATGCATGCCATACTGAAATAATCTTTAATTAATTTGCAAAAGTACTCTTTTTTTCCGCAAAATGTGTACTTTTGCATAAATTTAACAACATAGCAGCATGATATTATCAATGACAGGCTACGGCAAGGCAGTCGTGGCATTTAACGAAAAGAAAATCAATGTCGAGGTGAAATCATTGAATTCAAAGTCTCTCGACATCAGTACTCGCATCGCTCCGCTATATCGTGAGAAGGAAATGGAGCTGCGTCAGAAGATTCAGCAGGTACTTATTCGCGGCAAGGTAGACTTCTCTCTTTGGATAGATAGGGACGCTTCTCTGGATGCAACGCCTATTAATGCCGATACCGTGCGGTTCTATTATGACCAGATAAACCGCATTGCCTATGAGCAGGAAATCTCTTTGCCGATGGACTGGAGCACTCTCTTGCGTCTGCCTGATGTAATGACAAAGCAGGATAATGAGGAACTGTCCGACGAGGAGTGGGCTGTTGTCTGTCAGGTTGTTGACCGGGCACTGCAGGAGCTCGTTGAGTATCGTAGTCAGGAAGGTGCTGCACTTGAGAAGAAATTCAACGAGAAAGTTGATAATATCGAGACGCTTCTCCATGCCATAGACCCTTACGAGAAGGCACGTGTGGAGAAGATTCGTTCGCGTCTGACAGAAAATCTGGCAACAATCAAAGACGTTGACTATGACAAAAACCGTCTCGAACAGGAGCTTATCTATTATATTGAGAAGTTTGACATCAGCGAGGAGAAGCAGCGACTGTCACATCATCTCAACTATTTCCGTGAGACTATGGCAGAGCAAGAAGGCGGTCAGGGCAAGAAACTGGGTTTCATCGCTCAGGAGATGGGGCGTGAGATTAACACCACGGGTAGCAAGTCGAATCAAGCCGAGATGCAGAATATCGTTGTGCAGATGAAAGATGAGCTCGAACAGATTAAGGAGCAGGTGCTCAATGTGTTGTAACCATGGCAAATATGAAAGGCAAACTGCTGATATTTTCAGCGCCATCGGGTTCAGGCAAGTCCACAATCGTACAGTGGTTGATGAAAGAACATCCGGAACTAAACCTGCATTTCTCTGTCTCGTGTACCACTCGTGCACCGCGAGGAGCCGAGAAACACGGTGTGGAATATTTCTTCCTCACCCCCGACGACTTCCGTAATAAGATTGCCGAAGACGCTTTCGTGGAATACGAGGAGGTCTATACAGACAAATATTACGGTACACTGAGAAGTCAGGTCGACAGACAGACGGCGCGTGGTGAGAACGTCACATTCGATGTCGACGTCAAGGGTGGCTGTAACATCAAGCGCCAATATCGCGACGAGGCGATGAGCATCTTCGTTCTGCCCCCGTCAATCGACGAGTTGCGCCGTCGCCTTGTAGGTCGTGGAACGGACTCTCCGGAGGTTATCGAGCAACGTTTGGCAAAGGCAGAGTACGAGATGTCGTTCGCTCCGCAGTTTGATTATGTCGTAGTAAACGACGACCTCGACAAGGCAAAGGCTGAGGTCTATGCGTTGGTAAAGGCTTTCCTTAGTTAGAATGAAGAAGAGAATAGGGCTTTTCGGCGGTACTTTCGACCCCATTCACAAAGGACATGTGGCTTTGGCGGAGCGTTTTCTTGAACATATGCTCCTCGATGAGGTGTGGTTTCTTGTCACTCCGCAGAACCCATGGAAGAAGGACACCAACCTTACAGACGACGCTTTCCGTCTTAGTATGGTGAAGGAGTCGCTGAAGAACCACACACGTCTGATTGCCTCCGACTATGAGTTTAACCTGCCTAAACCCTCGTATACATACCAGACGCTGCGTCGTCTTAGAGCGGAATACCCCGATACGGAGTTCATCATACTTATCGGAGCCGACAACTGGGTGAAGTTCGACCACTGGGCAGAGGCAGCCGAGATACTGAAGAATCACCGTCTTGCAGTCTATCCTCGTAAGGAATATGATGTCGATGAGGCTGCCATGCCCGAAGGCGTGACCTTTTTCAAGACTGAATTTTATGATGTCAGCAGTACGCAGATACGTGATATGATCAGTCGTGGAGAGGACATCACTGCCCTTGTTCCGGAGGGAGTAGCACCGATGCTCTACGAAAAATACGGAAAGAAAACAATGAAAACGGCTGTCGTCATACTCAATTGGAACGGTGCGAAGATGATGCGTCGCTTCCTCCCTTACGTTGTTCAGCACACGATGAAGGAGGCTGAAGTATGGGTTGTCGATAATGCTTCCACCGACGACTCGCTCGAATTGCTCCGGACAAGTTTTCCTACAGTCAAAACACTCGCTTTTCAGAAGAATTGGGGCTATGCCTATGGCTATAATAAAGCCATTGATACAATCGATGCCGACTATTTCGTGTTGCTCAACAGCGATGTGGAGTGTTCGCCGGGATGGCTTGAGCCACTCGTAAGATGCCTCGACGACAACCCCGATGTGGTGGCTGTTCAGCCGAAACTTCTTCAGGCTTATATGGACACACCGGCAGAGAACATCACGGAACCGACCTTCGAATATGCCGGTGCGGCGGGAGGATTCGTCGATAAATTCGGTTATCCTTATTGTCGTGGACGCCTTTTTGATGTTGTGGAAAAGGACCACGGACAATATGATTCGGCTATAGATATCCATTGGGCTACAGGTGCTTGCCTTGTCGTACGTGCAGAGGAATACAAGAAGGCAGGCGGACTTGATGGTCGTTTCTTCGCTCACTGCGAGGAGATAGACCTCTGCTGGCGACTTCGCATTGCAGGATGGCGCATTATGTGCGTCCCCGAGAGCCGTGTCTACCACCTCGGTGGGGGTACGCTGCCACAGGGCAATCCACGCAAGACCTACCTTAACTTCCGCAACAACCTGACGATGATTTACAAGAACATTCCCGAACAACGCCTGAAGAGCGTCATGCGCATACGACGGCTGTTGGATTATGTGGCTATGCTACAGTCGCTGGTCAAGGGTAATCGCGCCGATGCTACGGCTATATGGAATGCGCGCCGAGATTTCAGAAATTGGAAACACAGCTTCAGACAAGACAGAACGGACATACAGACTAACCGACGTCTGTCAGCCGACCGTGACCTTGCGCCGCTATCCCTGCTGTGGCAGTTCTTTGCCATTGGCAGGAAGACATGGGACAAACTCCCGTCAGTAATCATTGTATTGCTAATGCTTTTCAATGCTTTCATTATGCAGGCAGACGACAAGACACGCGGCATCGGTGTATATCCGGGGCGTGTGAGTGATGATTTCTCCGTCTTCACAGAACCGTCCGACGAATATCGTAACATTGCGAAGAACCATGCAGCATACGCTTCTTCGTCGTTCGACCATAACCTCAAGGCAGAGATGTGCGCATACGACATCAACGGCGGTCTGTTGAAGAGGACCGTCGAGAAGGTCGACGCCCTTAACGATGCGACACTCGCCCTGAATGCTGTCGATACCGACGGCGTCGCTCTGCTTCGTATGCGCCTTATTGAGAAGAAGGACGTACTGTCAGAGAATACCTATCTGCTTGATGCTTCTGCTCTTGGCACTGTCGATCCTGTCACTCTCAACCCTACGGTGCTTGTCGGCAACGGCAATATGACAGTGACAATCGACGCTCCTGCCGACGCTCCTGCATACATGGTTAGGCTTAACCTGCTCGACGGCAGCGGTGAGCAGATACTTCCCGTCGTGTACGAGGATAACTATTTCCACCTACTGCCGGGCGAGAGACGCACGCTGAACATATCGTGGCTTGCCGAGGATCAACACGCTGAAGGTGTGCAATTGGAGGTCGCCGGATTCAACGCACGAAAAATAACAATAAAATAAAACAACGCATTATGTATACAGCAGATTCACACATTACTAACCTCGACGAGGTGAAAACCTTCTTCAGTCATGTCGTTTCCCTTATCGGCGATGAGTGGCATCCCGACGATAAATACTCTTTCTATCTCGACGTAAAGACGAAAGAGCCGGTTTTAACCACAGACCAACAAGCACTCTACGATCGCCTGCAGGCAGAATGCTTCGCTGTCTGCGAGGCTGCCGACGAGGACATCTATGACCTCGGCTGGGAAGTGATAGAAAAGAAGATGAAACTATAGTGTAAAAATATTTCCGTTTGCATCAACAAGCTGAAAACTGCGAACATCAAAAAAGGCGTCCTTCTAACTGATTATATTTCAACGAGTTACAAGGAACGCCTTTTCTTTGTTCAAGAACCACCGTTTCTTGCCTCTAAAACCATCGTTTCTTGCGCCTGAAACCGCCGCTTCTTGAACCTGAAACCGCCGGTTTTAGAAAAGCATAAAATCGCTGTAAAAATATTTCCGATGCGTTTTTCCCGAATAGTATTGTGAATACTATTTTTTAGAATCTATCTTTGGTATATTGAAAAATTAGGTGTATTTTTGTACGCATAATATATAATAAGGTCAAATCGTGCCTGATAGCCCTGTGTGCTGTAGTGTGCATAAGTACGACGCTGATGAAGACATTAGATAGAATACTCCGATTTTTAGGACAGCTTTCTGAGCCTCTAATGCAGAATGCCATGTTTGCCCTGATGATGTATCTGCTCGGTTGTGTCACGGCATGGCTCACTATTCCTGATGTCCGCGGTGCTCATCTCTATGAAAACCTCTATGCGGAACTCTTCTTCGACATCATGCTGCTCTGCCTCCTGCTCCGTATTATTCCGCGGAAGATACGCGAACTCTTCCGGGCACTGTTGTATGTCGTGCTCTATGGCTTGGCGCTGGTGGACGTATATAGCTTCGTCGCCTACGATACCACGCTCACTCCGACCGTTATGATGCTCCTTGCCGAGACCGACAGCAACGAGGCGCGGGAATTTGCATCTACGCTTTTATCGCCCGATATCATCGTCGGTAAGGTGGGATGGATATTGCTTATTATCCTCTCTCACATTGCAATCACCGTCGTCCGCCGCCTGTTGTCAAGACGATTTGTGGGCGTATCGCTCGTGCCCGACGTGGCGAAATACTGGCGTGCCCTGCTCGGCATAGTCTGTCTGGCGGCTTTCGTGTGGTGTGGTGTGCTCTCATGGTCGAACAAGCAAGGCGTTTATCGGTTGATGACGGCAGCGAACATCGGCGAGATAGAGCATATTCTCACCGAAAAGGACCACGGCACGATGTATCAGCCACCATACCGTATGGCATTCAGTATCTACGCCAACTCGCTCACCGCACAGCAGATAAAGAAACTGCAGGCGGCAGTAGGACATATTAAGGTCGACTCATGCTCATATACAGTGCCTGATATTGTGCTGATCATAGGCGAGAGCTATTCGCGTCATCACTCTCAGCAGTATGGCTACTGGCAACCGACGACGCCGCGACAAGTGGAATTAGAGAAGACAGGACGCCTCGTTAAGTTCACCGATGTTGTGTGCCCGTGGAACCTCACCAGTTTTGTTTTCAAGCATATTTTCTCCACCTATACCGTCGGCGACAAGGGCGAGTGGTGCGACTATCCTCTCTTTCCGGAGCTGTTCAAGGCTGCCGGCTACCACGTGACATTCCTCACAAATCAGTTTCTTCCTAAGGCGAAGGAGGCTGTCTACGATTTCTCCGGCGGATTCTTTCTCAACGACCCGGTGCTGTCAAATGCGCAGTTCGACAGTCGTAACACAAAGAAATATCAGTTTGACGAGAGCCTGCTCGACGAATACGCACGGCTGAAAAAGGAAGAGAAAGCATATAACCTTACGATCTTCCACCTCATTGGTCAGCATGTGCTGTACCGTCAGCGGTCGCCAAACGACAGAAAGAAGTTCATGGGCGACGAGTATAAGGACAGGAAACCACATCTCAACGCCCGTGAGCGCAAGATTCTTGCCGACTATGACAATTCGCTGCTGTATAACGACTCTGTCGTCGTAGAGATTACACGCCGTTTCGACAACCGCGACGCGATAGTCATCTATGTGCCGGATCATGGCGAGGAATGCTTCGAGGGCGACCTGCATTTCTATTGCCGTATGCACTCCACGGAGATAACACCGAGGCTCGCGCACGCAGAGTTCGACATCCCGTTCTGGATATACTGCACTCCGGAGTTCATCAGACGCCACAACGATATATATGCACAGATAGTGGATGCCAAGGACCGGCGTTATATGACCGACGCGCTGCCGCACATGCTGCTGTATCTGGCGGGCATACACTCGAAGGACTACAAGGAGGAGCACAACATACTGTCGCCTCGATATAACGAGAAGCGCAAGCGAATACTAAAGAATACAACCGACTATGACACTTTATAAAGGAGGGTTATCACGTGCGGAATGTTCTGCCATGCGTGGTGTTGCCATACTTGGCATCGTGCTGCACAACTACAGTCACTGGTTGAAAATGGCAGTGAAGGAGAACGAATACACTTTCATACAGTCAAATGCCGACGGGATATGGAACGCCATAACAAATGTTTCATGGTATCTGCCCATTCATCTGCTTTCGTTTTTCGGTCATTATGGTGTGCCGGTATTTCTGTTTCTCAGTGCCTACGGACTGACGTTGAAGTATGAAGCACCGCAGGAATGCCCGCAGGAATCGGCGTGGGAGTTCATAAGAAAGCATTTCGCAAAGCTGTTCATGATGATGATCTACGGTTTTGCGCTGTTCCTTATGGTCGACAGAATCGTCGACGGACCGCATAAATATCATATGATGGATATCGTAGGACAGCTCGGTTTGTTCAATAACCTCCTGCCCGATCCCGACCATGTTATATGGCCCGGACCGTATTGGTTCTTCGGATTGATGATGCAGCTGTATATCGTATATCGTCTGCTTCTTTACCGCCGTCACTGGGGAATCACCGTCGGGCTTATGGCAGTGTGCTTCCTGTTGCAGTGCTTCTGCGATCCACAAGGCGATGCGCTCAACCGTCTGCGTTATAATTTCGTCGGAGGAATGCTGCCGTTTGCCATGGGACTGCTCTATGCACGCTACGAACGCGGTCTGAAACAGTGGCAGTATGCACTGCTGGCAGTGGTCAGTCTGTTGCTTATTGTCGGCTGGAGCATGGAATATCAGGCATGGTTCTGGGTGCCAGCCGCGGTGTGTGTCTTCGCTGTGGCAATGGTTAAGATAACGCCGAAGAGAATAAATGACATACTCGTATGGGTGGGCGGAATATCATCGGCGATGTTTGTGTGCCACCCAATAACGCGAAAGATATTCATCACTATAAGCCGACATGGCGATATATACACAGGGCTGCTCATGTATATCGTAGCCACTATAGTGCTGTCAATGCTGTTCAAACGTATTACAAAATGAAGATACCGGGCATAGAACTGAATCATATAAGCCGTTTCCGCAATGAGCATATGGGAGTGGCGATACTGATAATAATACTCTTTCATGTGGCTCTTCCGCGCAGCGACGCCTTTTTCGGACTTCGCAGGGTAGGGAATATCGGTGTAGATATATTCCTTTTTCTCAGTGGTATCGGCTTATGGTTCTCATGGGCGAAGAGCAATGCCCCGACATTCCTTAGCCGCTGGTGGCAGTTCTACAGGCGTCGTCTTCTCAGAGTCTATCCCACGTGGCTCGTGATAGCATGTCTGTATTACATTCCGCGCTATCATCACGGCATGGAACTGTGGGCTGATGGGCATGGACTCATTGACCTTATGGGCGATATTCTCATCAATTGGGACTTCTGGTTGCACGACGAACTGACGTTCTGGTATATACCCGCTGTGATGATGCTTTATCTTTTTGCACCGCCGTTTATGGTGCTCATACAGCGTCAGCCCGTATATCGCTGGCTTGTGGCGCTAATGATTGTATGGACGGTGGCAGTGCAATGGGTAGCACCAATACACGATGCCGTCGGACATATAGAGATATTCTGGAGCCGTATGCCTATATTCTTCCTCGGTATAAGCATGGGGCAGATGGTGCGCGAGAAGCAGACAATAGACGGCTCGGCTGTGTGGTTGGTGCTGATAATGTTCGCCTTGACACTCATGACGAGCATCTATCTCGAACAGAATCTTTACAGACGGTTCCCGCTGTTCATTGAGAGACTTCTGTATATACCACTTGCAGTGACGACATTAATTATATTCAATTATATATGGAACGCCACACCGCGATGGTTAAACGCTGCATTTACATGGATAGGAACACTTTCGCTTGAGACATATCTCATCCACGCCAACTTCGTGCTGTGGCGTGTGGAGCATTATCATCTTGGCTACTGGCGGACGTTTCTTATAACTTTGATGATATCCCTGCCGCTGGCTTACGTGTTGCATAGGCTGATTGGCGCACTGACAGACAGACTGAAATAAGAATGAACACAATGAAGAATATACTCAAACTCATACGACCTCACCATTGGGCAAAGAACATGTTTATCTTTATGCCGGTGTTTTTCGGTGGTGCGCTGACCGATATGACGGCTTTGCGGAATAGTGTTATTGCTTTCTTTGCCTACAGCTTCGCGGCGTCTTCGATATATTGCTATAACGATATCGTTGATTTGGACGACGACCGACGTCACCCGGAGAAAAGTAAACGACCGATAGCATCAGGTGCGGTGTCTGTGGCTATGGCTTATTACCTTATGGCTGCCATGGTGCTGTTGTCGGCAGTAATGGTCGCTTTGCTTGGCGACAACTGTCGGATGCTGGCATTGGTGGTGGTAGGATATTATATACTCGACCTCTTCTACTGCCGTCTGCTGAAACGTTTTGCCGTTGTTGATGTCTTCGTTCTTGCCTTCGGCTTTGTTCTTAGAATCCTTGCTGGCAGTGCTGCGACAGACATTGTAGCCAGTCATTGGCTGGTTATGATGACGTTCCTCCTCACTTTGCTGCTGTCGTTTGCCAAGCGGCGCGATGATGTAGTGAAGATGGAAATGACAGGTCTTGCCCCACGTCATAATACGAAGCGCTACAATATGGTGTTTGTTAATCAGGCTATAACGATAACAGGAGCCGTGACGGTGATATGCTATATAATGTATACGATCTCACCGGAGGTGACAGGACGTACTAATTTCAAGTATGTGTATCTTACAACAATCCTCGTGTTGCTTGGACTGATGCGCTACATACAACTCACATCCGTCGACGGGAAGTCGGGCGACCCTACGAAACTCCTTTATAAAGACCGCTTTCTGCAGATTGTCATCGCCCTTTGGCTGTTGGCATACTTCATTATTATCTACGTGCTTTGATGAGAACAATTATTGCATCCGACTTCGACGGTACACTCACCTCACGCGACACACTGGTGGAGTTCATCCGTTTCGCCAAGGGCAATGTGCGCTGCTTTTTGGGATTCCTGATATATTCGCCACTGATAATGCTGCTTATGTTGAGGCTATATCCTAACTATAAGAGCAAGCAGAAACTCTTCTCTTATTTCTTCCGCGGCATGAGCATCAATGAGTTCAACCGCCTCGGTGTAGAGTTTGCGGCTTCCAACCGACATCTGCTGCGCCCCGGTGGACAGGAGATGATAAGAAATGCTCAGGCAGAAGGGACGGAAGTGGTGATTGTCAGCGCGAGCATCGACAACTGGGTACAGCCGTTTTTCCCCGGCATGACGGTGATAGGCACACAGATAGAAGTCGTCGACGGACATCTGACGGGACGCTTCCTTTCGCGCAACTGCTACGGACAAGAGAAGGTGGAGCGCCTTTTGAAACTTTATCCTGACCGAGCGAACTATTATCTCATTGCTTACGGCGACAGCAGTGGCGACCGTCGATTGCTGGAATTTGCCGATGAGAGTCACTATAAACCATTCCGACAATGAATAATCCGCTGCGTATATTCAAAATAAAGAAAGAGGAACGATGGCTGATGCTCTTCGTTCTCGTGTTCCTTACAGGTCTGCACGCGTTGCTGATATGTAAGTACTACGACCTGTTCACGCCCATAAAGCGCTTCTACTGGCCGTTGTTCATCCACAATTTCCGTGTGTCGGGTTTCGATCCTATCACCTATAGTATCGTGTCAGACTGGTCGGCAGGATATAATGTTTACCGTCATCCATTGCTTGCTTTCTTCATTTATCCGGCGTATCTGCTTAACCAGGTGTTCATATCTCTGACCGGACAGAACTGTGCTATCTTCGTTGTCGCGGCAATGCAACTGTTCTGGGGTTTCTACGCCATGCTGTTTTTCTACCGTATAGTGCGTGAGGTGATTGGCGTGAGCCGTAGCGCGGCGACCATTCTGACGGTATTCTTCCTTTCGTTTGCTTACGTGATGCTGTCGTGCATGGTGCCCGACCATTTTGTCATTTCGATGATGCTTCTTTTGCTTGCGCTCTATATCTCGGGCAGAAGACTGCAGTCAGGCAGGAAGTTCGCTATATGGCAGACGGTGCTCTACTTCTTTCTCACTGCCGGCGTGTCGCTTAACAACGGTCTGAAAATATTTCTCGCCAGCCTGTTTGTCAACGGAAAGTCATTCTTCCGCCCTTCGAATATTCTTATTGGTGTGCTCTTTCCGGCAGCAATGATTTGGGGATTCAGCCGTTGGGAGTATCGTGTCTTTGTGTGGCCGCAGGAGACACAACGCCATACAGTCAATGCCCAACGGAAAGCGAAAAAGCAGAAGAAGGCTCTCGAGATGCTGGCTGCACAGGCGCGGGAGGATTCTCTGATACGTGCAAAAGGCGATACGCTGACGTTACTGGCACGGCAAGCGGCACGTAAAGCCGATGAGCATAAGAAAGCAGAGGAACAAAAGAGGCGCGGACCACGGCAGGGTGCACCTATAGCCAACAGCGGGTTCGCGCGATGGACAGACATCACATCATCGCGCTGGGATGCGATAGTTGAGAATCTGCTGGGCGAGTCCATACAGCTGCATCAGAGTTATCTTCTCGGTGACGTGATGCGCTCGCGTCCTATGGTGGTGCGTTATAAGTGTCCGTTGGCTTATGTTGTCGAGGGATTCATTGTCTTACTGTTCCTTGCAGGTATATGGATGGGCAGGAGAAACCGATTCCTGTGGCTCGTGATGAGTGTCTTCGGCATGGATGTCGCCTTACATGTCGGACTGGGATTCGGCATTAACGAGGTATACATCATGTCGGCGCATTGGATTTATGCCATACCTGTTGCCATAGCCTACCTGCTTAGAGAACCCATGTCAAAACGAGTACGATGGCTTATGATGAGCATTGCCGTCGTGGCATTATACCTTTTTATATATAATACAGCATTGACAGCAGGTTATCTGCTATGAGAAAATTGTCAGACGTACAGCCTTTGTTGCCGGGTAGGCGTTACCTCCGTACATGCGCAACTTACACATTTGTGACTTTGCTACCATAACCTGCTATCCACTGACGCAGCGGCATGAAAGGCTATTACATGCTGCGCCATCCGCTGTCTCATTGTCTTTCAATGCAAAAAACACACCTCGTTATCTTGGATTTCTACATGTTTTTCATTATATTTGCATTGTAAAAACTAAACCAATAACTAACATTAAAATGAAAAAACTATTCTTCTCTTTCCTTCTTCTCATCAATTCATTTGTTGGTAGCGCCGCAGAGATACAGCTCGCTGACCCTACCATATACTATGATGAAGGCGTTTATTATCTCACCGGCACACTCATGGGCAATGGTTTCCGTATGTATCAGTCGACCGACCTTGTGCATTGGACTCTTTGCGGTAATGCTTCTGAGGGTCTGGCGCTACATAAGAACGACGTGTTCGGCGACAAATGGTTCTGGGCGCCGCAGATTTTCAAGTACGACGGCGTCTATTACATGGCATACACAGCCAACGAACTAATCGCCATTGCCAAGAGCGACAGTCCGATAGGACCCTTTAAGATGGACAAAAAGGTGGAGCTTCCGCACGACACGAGGCAGATTGATCCATACGTATTCATCGACGACGACGGTAAGATATATCTCTACTATGTGCGTTTTTCCGGCGGAAATACACTGTATGTCAGCGAACTCACCGACGACTTCTCGTCATTCAAGCCCAACACTCTGAAGAAATGCTTCGGTGCGGAACTCCCTTGGGAGAAACGAAAAGCAACCGTCACGGAAGGACCGGCGATGTTTAAAGACGGAGGATATTACTACCTCATATACTCTGCCAACGACTATGAGAGTCCTGATTATGCCGTGGGATATGCTTATTCGACCAGTCCCACCGGACCGTGGACAAAGCTTGACCACCCGTTTCTATCGCGCCACAGCATAGGAATCAACGGCACGGGGCATGGCGACATGTTCCGCGATGAACGGGGACAGTGGTATTACGTGTTCCATGTGCATGCAAGCAACTCACAGGTACAGACCCGCCGCACGGCTATTGTGCCGATAACTGTCACTGACGACCCTGAGAATAAGTTCATCCCGCAGGTCGACCGCTTTTTTATTCTCACTGATGATGCTCCTGCCGGGGCAGGTATGCCTGAAGCAAAGACATTCATTAATGCCGGCGGAATAAACTATTCGCTCAGTCAAGGCGCAAATCGCTACATGCAGGTAGAGTGATTGTCGGCGGAAAGAAGTATCTCAGGAAGTAATCATACTACCTCAGTTCTGTATTAGCATTGCATAAACCAGCCTGTACGCACCAGCCGTAGGGACGTGATTTATCACGTTCCGCCTCGCACGGAAAACAAGCGCATCAGCCGTAGGGGCATGATTTATCACATTACGCCTCCCTCCGTTAAAACAAATTATTGGTGTCCGCTGAAAACTGAATGAAAGTTCTGCAAGCCTTTATTTATCGGCATTTGCCGAATGGCGAAGGGGTGTGATTTATCACGTTCCGCAATATCTAAGGAACAAATAACTCGCGCAATGGACTCTGCGCTGAGGCGGAACGTGATAAATCACGCCCCTACGCCTGCCGGATTGCCTGTTTCCCAAAGGATTGCGGAACATGATAAATCACGCCTCTTCACGTTTCATCCTACTCGATTCATCGCTATAATTTGTTTACCGGACACCAATAAAAACAAATAATCGCTCCAGAGCTACGAAATAAGACCAATACGCTGGGCTTAAACGTGATAAATCACGCCCATACGATATATGTGAATAAAATTAACAAAATGCCTGTTCTGACCGCAAATACAGCCGATATTTGCCAGCACGTTGTCCTTTGATACCGAAAAACGCTTATTTTTGGCATTATACAAAAGATATTGATAATCAGCGTAATAACTATTTTTAATGTCGACAACAATAAGAATCAGTTTCAAGAACCGCCGTTTCTTGAGTCAAATACCTGCGTTTCTTGCCTATAAAACCGTCGTTTTCTGCATCAAGAATCACCGTTTCTTGAGATAAAAAGCACGGAATTAAGTTTGTTTCTGCTTTGCTCGATTCCCGGACATGCACTTTTATGTCATGCAGACTTGGCAAATCGTTGTTTTTGTTTTTCTATTTTGCTAAAAACCGCGAAGATGATTTTTCTTTACGATAAGTAAAGACCAGAAATAAGATTTTCTTTTATTGGTGTCCGGTAAAAACTGATTGTAAGTTCTCCAAGCCTTTATTTATCAGCACTACAGGCACGTATAGCAAATATGGGCTTACTTTTTGTTTCAAATAAAAAATAT
>ERZ772940.324-NODE-324-length-23876-cov-4.09592_pt1 | contig 23876 bp, 19 predicted proteins | sample MGYA00511682_ERZ772940 | MGnify/ENA primary metagenome ERZ772940 (study PRJEB29015, sample SAMEA2737922) | human oral metagenome | biome: human oral; feature: human-associated habitat; material: dental | place: China | collected 2031 ... | reverse complement strand
TGCATTATAGCTACCATCTATGTACACAACGGTTGATCCCTCTATAGGTATAACTGCTTGCAACCTTATCTTAGATGGCTCTAGAGCTGAGTAGTTACCAGATCCTTTAAGCTCTAAATATATACGATAACCAGCCTCTGTTTTCTTAATATCATATCTATTAATATTAACAGATACTGGTGTAACATCTATATTCTTATTAGCTATCATCATGTGGTCTATGTTAGGGTTATCTAGATCATATACGTCAGCATTAATATAACCATCACTATGAGATACCCAATAGTAAAATGGTGTATAGAAATACTTATGTTGTTGCATCCTATCTACTAAGGATACCATACTAAGAGACCTTATCTCATTTACTTCGTCATCGGTTACTATTGACGTTATAGAATTATTATCTTTAAACCATGTATTAGACTTAATAAGAAAGGCTTTATCAAAGTTCTTAACAGTAGATAGATTCTGTATCTCTGCTAGAGTTACTCTAAGAGTGTTAAAGTAAACATCCTGGGTAGATTGCACTCCATCCATAACTAGCTTATCACCATTCTTATTAGCTATGTAAGCACGTGAAGTAACAACATCTACAACCTTATTAACAGTATAGCCAGAAAGCACAGCTGACCTTGCTAGCTGATAATCTGTTACTGGAAGATCTATATCGCCTACTGAGTTATAGATAATGGACTCTCTTAGTTCTGTAAAGGTTGAGCTATTCTTACCACCATCCACTATAGATCCGCTATTAGCTAAGATAGCTACGTTAGTAGATGCTGCAGCTTCACTACTCTTACCAGTATCACCTAGACTTACAGAAAAGTCAGATGGTGTATATTCGTTAATAGGGAGATACAACTCTCCTTTAGTATCGTATAGCTCAACCTTGATATTATTACTTATCATATTCGTATGGAAGTAGATATCTGGTATGCGTACTCTAACAGAACCATCTAGTATGGTTATGAACGCTGTTGGTTGTGATGGATTAATATACTCGTCATTATGAGCTTTATGCATCTTAACCCAGCTATTATTCTGTAGGAAGTATACCTCTGCATGGCAATACTTATCGTCTATGCTATAGATATGGTCAAACCCCTCTGCTATAGTAGTGGCTGTATTACTTACATACCTACTAACCTGTTTAACCAACGCTTTAAAGAATACAAATGAAAAACCTTCCTTATCTGTAACTATAGCACTGTCTATGATACCTACATCGTCTATAGCTAGATCATTATCGTTATTAGACTGTTCTACTAAGGTAAAGCCGTTATTAAATAACTTAACTGTTATATCATTAAGTAAAGTAAACTTAGTATCTAGTATAGTTACTACTGTACCTATAGGTATAACGATCTCTTTATAGTTATTCTTCTTTATACCATACATACGAAGGTCTACTACGTTAAGATAGAAATAAAAATAAGTAGACGATGGTACAGCAAACATAGAGGTTAACTCTTCATCGCTTATATGGTGTATAAGCTCGTCATCGGTAAGAGCTAAGTCTGGGTATTTCATCCTTATAGACCTATATGTCTCACTAGCAGAGGCTGAAGCTGTAGCTACAGCTGATTCTAGTAACATAGTTGCTGGGTTAGTAGCATCTACTATACCACGATTAGCTTCTTCACTCTCTATGTAAGCTAAGATAGCACTTTGCATCCTAGCTGGGTCGTATATCATATTTTGTAATTGTTCTGTACTTATTGCCATTTATAACTCCTATACCTATATATTAAGATTGCCACCTAAGGCATTCTTTACCATAGAGTAATATTTACTTCCGCTATTAATATACCACTCTAGCTCTAACGTATCCATATTGATCCTAGGATACCCTCTAAAATTAAACATCTCTAAGACATTATACGGTATCTTAACCATACCAGCGCCCTTTATAGCAGATACTTGTTCAGACTCTGAGACTCTATTTCTAGAAGTAACTCTCATCTTTTGGTTAAAGATACCAACCGTTGTATTAAACTCAGATACTAGTATAGGATCATTGTACATAGCACCGTTACATCTAAAAGTAACGTCTATGGTGTCTACCTGTTTATTATAGTTAGCATCGTCGTTAAAATCGAAGAATCTACCAGTTGGTACATTAATCGGAAACGCAGCACCACAAGCAGCTATCTTCTTAACATACTTTCTAGTTTCATCTAGTACTAGCCTATATATCCTAGTATTATAGTCTAACTCATTATTACGTATAAAATCCATATATGGAGACATCATTCCTTCAAACGCTCTGGACATATAGGTAACCCATATATTAATAAGATAAGATATAGGTTCTTCCCTAGTATTTCTAAAAGAGCAGTTGATATCAAACTGTTCGTAAATATCTGGTATACTATCTACCATGGTATGAACTTGCCTACGAGAGCCTTGCTTAGAAGAGAATGTATCTAGCGTTATATCAGGCCAGCCTGATAATGATTTTAGATTATTAGTAAGCACTGGTATAAAAGCTAGCTCATGATCTACTAATGGGCATGGTAGATTATTAGCAGCATTCTGTCTAGGATCTAACATACATCTTATATAACGTTGTATAGATGTAGGGTTAGAGGTAAGTAGATCGTAAAATGTACGTTCATTTTGTATATTCCTACTATTAAGGTTAAGTTGTGGTCTTGTAAAGAATGTTAGACCATAGTTATCTTTATTAGCAGGCACATAAGATTTTATACCAGTATGCGATATACCATATAGACTATTAGCAGTTGATCTATAATAAGAGCCCATAGGTTGGGTTACTGCTAACCAATTATCTAGTGTTGAGACGTTATTAACTACCACACGTTCTAGTGGTATCTTATCTTTTTTAGTAGTAGCCATATTACTCCTAACTCCTATAACATATTTATATATGGTATAGGTGCTTTAATTAAATCACCGAAGCTAGGCTTCATAGTGCCTGGAAGCACTGGAATACCAGTGTTCCGTGATTAATTTTTACTTAATCATAAATCGATTTATAATAAGGAGTACCATATGTCTGGTATTATGACGGCGGTTGCAGTAGCTAATGCAGCCATGGGCGTATACAAGAGTATGTCGTCCACGCAAGAGTTCCCAGCTATGATGGATGAACGTCTTAAGCAGTCTGGACAAGCAGGTAAGATACTCTATAGTTACGATGGTAGTATAACTAAACTACTGTCTGATTATATAGTAGAGCCTACTATAGTTGTAAGTAAAGAACTACGTGATACTGAAGTATTACCTAAGGTTATACAAGCTCAAGTTGATGTGTTTGCTAGTTATTATGCACAAGCATTTAATGTCCTAGCTAATGTCTATGAGCAAGATCCACTAACCAGTGTTAAGTTACTAGCTAGCAGTGGTAAAGATACCTATTCTACGCTTAAAGATATGGCTACTGATGCTGTACTTAAAGATCTAGCAACAGAGAGCTATACTCAAGACTTACTCTGTGTATCTATAGAGGATAAGGATAACAAAAGATCTAGCTTTCCTACTATTGTTAATCAGACGGATAAGGGTGGATACCTATATGCTTTATATACTAGACAGTTTGAAGTAAGTGTTAATGGCCACTACAAGAACGTAGAGGGTAAAGATAACAATGCTAAGATTATCATACCTATTACTATTAGAGCTAATGTTATCTTTACTAGCTATGATAATATAGAAAATATCTTAGGTCCTAATAACGATAAGAAATCATTCTGGTATAGATGGAACGAATATCTATCAGGCGGTATCTCCTTCATGGACTTAGTTACTGCTGGCGATCTAGTTAGAGAGTACAAGAAGAATAGGTTGTTAGATAGTGAGAATATCTTACAGTTTATTAATGCTAAGAAAGATACTGCTGCTGCTAAAGGGTTATTTAAAAGCTCATTTGGATTTGAATACCTATATAATATGTATATCTTAACCATAGAGGATAGGGCTAGACTATCTAAGTATCTTGGTGGTAATGTGGCTAATGATAAGTTTAAAGAGAAGTTCCTCTCTCAAGCTTCTGGTATGGTACTAACTACAGTTGATAATGACTATGAGAAGGTTATCTTCCAGATCAAAGACCTTCATGGAGAGACTATAGTTCCATATAGCGCTCTTAATAAACGCAAGGGCGATAGCTCTGATCTAGCAGAGATCTTTAAAGCTCTTATGGTTAATAAACAACCTACATTTTAAAAGGAAAGGAGATAACCCATGCTAGAAAACATTATAGCCTATGCTACGACTATACAGACGGTTAGAAAAGCAGATATACTTAAGAGCATAGAGCTTATGGAGTCTACTGTTACTAATGATATCCTACCTACTCTTAAACAAGTCTATGATAGCTCTGATATAAAATCTATAAAAGATAATAAAGTATTTAAAGATCTATCTTCTATGTCTAAGCTTAAGGTAAGGGATAATGCAGACTATCTTAACGCTCTTATAGAGTTCTTTAACTCTATGGTAGATAATAAAGATCTACTTATTAATACTGTTAAAGGTAATCTATCGGATGTAGTTACTGATAAATCAATAACAGTTAAACAAGCAGCTATACTTATGTTAGTATCTGATCTTAATAGTATGTATCTATTTGTATTAGATCTATGCTATGGAGCACTCTCTAATAAGAATACATCGTCTTTGTCTAAGAAGAAGATAGAAGATATTAACGAGGGTATGAAATCATTTAGTAGTTTATTTAGCTACTATAATAACGATCTAACAGATAAGATTAAAGCTTTAAGTAAGTTACCAGATGATCTAGTTGTTCTACTTGATGATAATAACGATCCTTATGTAGCTACTAAGCTAGCTACGGCTATGAAAGGATTTGCTTTACCAGGACTAAGCGGTTTTATAAATAATCCTATCTATCATTTTCGTATGTGGCTAGTAGATAGAGATATGCAAAAACTAGCTAATCTAAAGGATGAGAAAGCACTATTAGAAAATAGGTTAATGGAGCTTAAGTTAGAAGCTCAAGGACAGAGGTCTGAACAGGTTATGAAACAGATAGCCTACTATGAAAATAAGATAGAGACCACTGAGTATAAGATCAAACGTCTAGAAGATCTAGACTAAGATAATAAGGAGTAAAATACAATGGGAAGGTATGTACCTAAGTCATTAAGAGATGATTATAGACTAAGTATAGAAGAAGATGTAGTTGAGGCTGAAGTAGTAGAAGATACTAAAACAGCGGAAGTTGAAGTTAACCCAGAACCAGATGCTACTAAGGTAGAGGTTGAAGTTAATCCTACACCTGATGTAGAGGTAGCTGACGAGTCTGAGTTAGAAGAAGCACAGGATAAGGTAGAAGAGGTTAGTGAAAATATAGCAGAGGCTAGCGATGTATTAAATAGAGCCACCGATATGCGGTCTAATGTAGAAGAAGCTTTAGTTAGTGATAATAAAGATAATGTAGCTATAGTAGCTGGTATGGCTACTGAAGCTCTAAGAGATGTTAGATCTAAACTAGGTCTATCTAGCAGTAGTGTATCTGTAGAGGATATTAGTAAAGATCCTTATGCTAGTCTTAGATTAAGTAAAGAAGGCCTAAGTGATGTTATTGAAAAAATCATAGCTGGTATTAGAACATTATTTAAGAAGTTAGTGGAGTTTGTTAAGAATGCTGTTAGTAAGTTTATTAGCTTCATAACTAGCCATAAAACTGAATACAATAAGCTTAAAGATAACTGCGGACAGCTTGTAAAAGAAATCACTAAGAAGGATGTTGCACCATATGATCTTGATAACCAGGGCACCGGCATTCAAAAACTAGACGATATGCTTAATAGCGGTAGTGTTATTAATAAACCATGCTTCGATGGAACGTTATATCTGGCTAAAGACTTTGCTCTACTATACGCATCGCTTACTGCTGAGTCGCATGCTCTTAAATCTAGAACGGATGCTCTTGTTAAAGCGATGGAGACTTTTGCGCGAGCTAAGGATAGTCAAATAGAGGATAATATACTTAAAGCGGAGGATGGCTTGCTCTCAGCTTGCCAAGCCTACGCTGGTAGTGTTATAACCGTTATGGTCGACAGAACAATAGAAGAAAACCATACTATGTATTCGGTACTATACAAGCAGTTAAAAAAGATAACCTTTGATAACGGTGCTCCTAGAATAGAAGATGGCGATGAGCAGGTAGTAAGAACAGAAGCTCTTTATGTACCAAGTCCTGGCGCTACGGTTAAGGATAACCTACAAGGCATTAGACGCTTTAAAATAGCAAATGCAACAGATCTAGAATATATTATAGATTCTATTGCAGACTATGATACCTTTATTAAAGGTGTTAATAGCGTTAAAGACGTGACTTCAGAGGTAAGCACTTCTGTAGATACCGTTCTAGCGGCTGTAGATAAATATAAAGAACAACTCGATGTTAAGTATGCTACATTTATTTCGCTTGTTGTTCAGGCTTATAACCAGTCCATTCAGAGCTTTTCACAAGTCTTATTCAACTTGGCAGGCTACTGGATAAGAAGTACAGATGTCTATGCTAAGTACTACGAGGCGTCGAAACTATACGTAGACAATATTAATAAATAATATGTTATATACAACTACTAGCTACTCCTATAGTAGGAGTAGCTAGTAGCTTGCTTGATTTTAGTTTAGGTGCCTGTTAGCTAGGCACATTGAAAGGATATGTATGGTTAACTTTTTTAAAACAGATTATACCACAGAGGTTGATGTCTTTGCTTCTAAGATAGAAGATGATAAGTTCCATAGCTCCATGGATAGTGAGAATAATCATGATTTTAATCTAAAGGATATCAATCTTAGTGTAGGTAGTAAAGCTAGCGCTATAAAAAGAGTTAAGGAGCTTATAGATGGTTTAACTAATAAAACCGTATGCGATACTATGGCTAGCTTAGAGCTTGCTATACTATACTCTAACCTATTTAACAATAGAACTATATCATGGGTGTTATATAAGGCTAATGGTTCTAAGCATAACGCTCTTAAGACTACTACAGTAGGCAATCTATTCCTTAATGAGCTAGTAAGAACATTACAAACAGGTTATGTTTTTAATCCTGATAAGTATCTTACCTATACAGATGCTGCTACTAATGTGGATATAAAGATAGAGGAGTATATACAGTCCTCGGACACCTATCTATCTCAAGAGCTAACTACTCTTATAAGAGCACTTGGCCTATTAGGAGCTGCTAAGGTATTACTTATCTGTTTATTTAACCTTAACTTTATGGAAGATTAAGACTATGAAATCAAGAGTTGATCTACATGGGCTAGAAGAGACATTTACTAAGCCTATTACCATCTCTCTTAGTAAGGATATCTTAGGTATATTTGGTATAGGTAGGTATGTGTTTACCCATTATGCAGAAAACGATAAACTATATAGGTATAAGTCTAAGCTAGGCGATATAAGACATGATAATACCCCTATAGAGGAGTATTTCGTTGTTTACCCTACTGAAGAAAGTGATGAAGGTACTGAGCTTAATATGGTTGTTAATAAGCCAGATACCTATCCTATATATCAAGACTTTGATATACCAGCTTATATACAATCAGTTACCCATAGACGTAGGTTAAGACTAGCTTGTACCTATTATAATAAAAGTAAAAGCTATATAGAATCTATAGTTAATAAGCTTAAGTCATTTACTAGTAATGATGGCATGTATAGGATGCATGCCTTGGAGTATAGCTATAGCATACCATTTCCTGTAGTAAGGCTACTACAGCATTTCAACACTCTTAAGAACCTTAGACTAGACGTTAATGAAAGGATAAGCGATGATGAGTATTTCCAGAAACATTTTGACAATAGACTTGTACTTAATGGTACGTTTGATAATGTTCCTGAAAAAAGCTCACTATCCATAAGGGAAGCTATAGTTAATGCTGAAGGTGCTATACTTACTAGCCTGCATGATTTAAACATCGAGTATGACGAAACAGAGGGCATGTATAGCTTTGCTATAGAGTATATGGTAAGCTATGAGAAACCTGTTATGCTTTTACTTCAATACCCTATCATGGTGTGGAATACTCTTATAGCAGAGGAGTTTAGAGCCTTTGAACTAAGAGAAACTGTTACTAACAGAGCCATATATAGAAGGGCTGAATATGGTATCATGTCATCTACTCAAAGACATCCAGTCTATGATGTAAGGCCTTATAAAGATTACCTTACAGTACCACTAGATGATGATAGAATAGACATCATAGTTCCATATTATTATACTAAGGTATTTAGCCTACTTATTCAGGTAGATGCTGATAGACCTACTGATGTATTTAATATTAAGGATATACCTAATATTAAGTTTAAGAAATCAGTCTTAGATTATATCATTAACTCAGAAAGAGATTATATAACTAAGGATACATCATCGCTATTTTATATTAATATAGTAAGAGGTGATTATAAGCCAACACAGGTCTATGGATGTCTTAAGATGGATAAGGATGGTAATGTAAGCACAACTGAGCCTATGTCTACTAAGAGAACATTTCGTATATTCTTCTATGTGCTTAATGACTTAGATTATCTAGGTGATAAACATAGAAGAAGAGCTATAACATTCTTAGATACTGAAATGTCTAAGTATATGAATAAGATAAAAACAAGGCAATCGCCTTTAAGAGGTGATTATAGGGACTTTAAGAGTTCAGGTGGTGAAGAGTATGAGGATGATATACATACAAGATACTATGTAGATCTCCTAGATGTTGATTATAACGACGTATACCCTATGGAGACTTGGACTGCTGAGTTTAAGATAAATACTAGGAAGCATATGGCTGCTAAGTATATAGGTGCCTTTAATATAGAGGCCTATAGAACATCTGATCTTGGTAAAGGATATGATAAGAATAGAACTAAGATATGGATAAGAAATAATAGAGACAATATGGTAGGTAAAGATGGTTAAACTATTTGACGTACTAAGCACAGAGGGTTGCAACTGTGGTGTTGCTAATATCATAGGCGATAACATAAGATCTAACGATGGAACCATCATAGAGTATGATACCGTTAATAAGGTAGCTGGTGGACAGAATAAAGAAGAGATCATAGAGGATCTTATGTCTCAAGAAGAGATGGAAGTATTTGAGCTTAATCTAGATAAGAAAGTATCTGATGTTGAAAGTACTCTACCGTCGTTATCAGAGGTAAGTATAGCTAAGTCTAAATTAGAGCTACCTAATGAAGCTAATCCTATTATAGACGTAGCTGTAGCTACTGAGTCCCTTAAGAACGTAGCTGTTAGATTAGGTATGAAAGAGCTTAACTTTGATATCTCTACAGAGTCTTTAGTATCTAATAGTGGAACTGTAGCTAAGATATCCTTAGAAGCTAGCGACGGTATGATAGCTAAGATAACTAACTCTTTAAAAGAAGCGTGGTCTAAGCTTATAGAGTTTATTAAATCCATACTTAAGAAAGTAAAAGCTTTCTTAGTTGGTAAAGCTCCAGAAGAAAAGGCATTAGATACTATTAATACTAAGATAGATAAGTTAGATAAAAATAAGGATGGTGTAGTATCTACTGGTGGTACTATACCAGTTACTGATACTAATAAAGATATCTATAAGAAGTTAGATCTTGCATTTGCATTCTTTCATAGGTATGGTGTCCTTAATGGCGCTAAAGCTAATAGTTCTGATTATCTTAATAGCCCTAAGCTTATAGATACCTTTTCTAAGATGTACGAAACCGATGTGAGCGATATCTTTAATGGCGTAGGCTCCATTAATAAGAAAGTAGTAGAGCTTACTAAAGGTAACGCAGCTGCACAGATGATATCTTTAAGAAAAGAGTACTCTAACCTGCTTAAAGAGTTACCTACTAACAAGACATTTGGTAGTTTAGGTAAAGTAGTATCTGATTTACCATCCGACATCATATCATGCCTACCTATTTATATCTTAGATACGCATGATAAGGATGTAAGTGTAGATGCGTTATGCCTAGACGAGGGTATGTTCTTTACTGTTAAATCTATTAAGGTAGAAATAGTAGATGGATTAGTGCATAAAGAGATAACGCCTATAGATGCCATAGATTTAAAAGATCAAGCAGCGTTAGGTACATCGTTCCATGCTAGCGCTGATAAACTTAGAAAGAGGATAGATAATGATCTATCTGAGCTTGATAGGTTCATATCTAATGTTACTACCTATATGAATAGGCTAGGTGAGAATACTAATAAGGGTGATATAGAAGCTGCTAGAAACATACTAACTATACTTAGGTATGAAACTAAACTTATAACTAAGTACAGTAATGTTCTTAACAATATGAGTAATATATTTACATATTACCTTAAGTTAGTATCTTAACCTATATATAAAAAATCGTTGTGTAGTACCTATAAACAGGTACTACACTAATTTTCTTACTTGATTACAGGGCAGGTTACTCATATTGCCCTGTAAATCTTTATCGATAAAGGATGAACTCATGAGTAAATTGTTTTCAGTTCTTTCGAGAGAAGAGCAAGAAGCTATCTTGGAAGAGGGTGGAGTTGAGACTCCAGTAGAGTCTACTGTTGATGCTGTGGTTGCACAGGATGTTCAAGCAGATGTTGCTGAAGATCTTGCTAAAGTAGATGAGATGCACGAAGCAGCAGAGGATGCTGAGGAAGTACTAGATGATCTTCAAAATGCTGAGAATACAGCAGCTGCAGCTGCTGGTGAAGAGCCAACATCTGTAGATGGTGGTCCAGTAGAAGATGTTGTAGTTGAGGGTGAAGAGCCTGATGAGGGTACTCGTGTTAAAGTTGAAGTTCCAGCTGATGCACCAGCTCCAGAAGTAGCCGTTACAGTTGCACAAGAAGCTCTTAAATATGCTTCTAAAAGACTACAGATGGGTCTAGATAAGAAATCACTTCTATCTTACGAGTCTATTAATACTAACCCAGCAGTTAGCCTACGTATCTCTAGAGAGGCACTAGCTGATGTTGCTGCTAGTGTTGTAGAGGGTCTTAAACGTATGTGGGCTAAGATCAAATCTGTTCTAGCTAGCCTATGGGATAAGATCGTTACTCTATTCCTAGATGTTAATAAAAAGATCGATTCTCTTGCTAAATCTCTTAGTGAAGCTGATGCTGCAAAGATCGCTGCAGTTGAGTTTAAACCAGAAGAAGCTCTAGCTATCGCTAAGTCTGTAGGTGCTTTAGTATTTACATCTGCTAAAGATTTCAAAAGCCTACTAGCTGCTAAAGCTGATTATGTTAAAAAACTAGATGCTCAAGTAGCTATGGTAGTTAATGCTACAGCAAGTGCTGCTAAGGCTGTTGCAGCTGTTAAAGAGGGTGAAGCCCTTGATGTTGATAAACTTGTTAAAGCAGTAGACGAGATCCACCTAGATAAAGTAGTTGGCGATACTGTTGATAGCAGTGGTAATATTAAGTTTGTTAAATCTTTAACTAATCCAGTTATTGCTTCTATCTCTCCACTATATAAAGTAACTACTGCTCCAGCTGAGCTACCTGCTAATGTAGCTGATCTTGAAGTTGTTAAATGCTTCCGTGGTGCTGGTGAAGGTGGTAAACCTTATGATAAAGCAGTACTTGTTAATACACTAGCTGATCTTAAGAAACAAGTTGCTGGTGTTAAATCGTTTAGACAAGCAGCTGTTAAATCTCTAGCTGAGCAAGATAAAGCTATCGCTGATCTAGCTAAAGCTAAGGGTGATAGCAAACCAGCTGCTAAGCTTGTAAGCAATGCAAGCTATGCTATCTCTGCACTACAGCAAGCTGAGATTGCTGTTAACGTACAGTTCTCTAATGGTATCTTAAGCCTTGTTAGCAAGGTTCTTAAGAAAGCAGGAGCACCTGTTAAAGAAGATGCTAAAGCTTAATCTTATTTTATAAGATCTTATAACCTCTACTCCTAGGTTATTATACCTAGGAGTAGAGGGGTATATGCACGCTTAGCTTGCATGATTTAGGTAAGTAAACATAGCATTCTTACCTATATATTAATATATAAGTAGGAGTAGATAATATGTTAGACGTATTTAGAGCTAATGAGGTTAATGGTAAAGATAGTGAAGTAGTAGACGATGGTGGATACCTTATAAAGGTAGAGGATAGTGTAGAGCTAGTAAATGAGCCTATGAAGGCTATATCTGGTATGAAAGTCATACAGACCGATTTAGGAGCATTACAAGATGCTAATAAACCCGCTATCTTAGGCATAGCACAGGAAGCTATAGTATCTACATGTGATAAGCTAGGCTTAGATTATAAAAGCTTTACTTTAACTAAAGAAGAACTACTTAAGAAAGATGTAGATAAATCTATAAGACTAACAACAGAGTCTATAGAGTCTATCATATCTTTAGTTATTAAAGGATTAGCAGCTATAGTTAGACGTATATGGGGATTTATACTTAATGTTCTTAAATCTTTATTCATATTCGTAGCTGGTGTAGAAAAGGATATAACTAATCTAGTTAAAACGCAGATGAATGTAGACGATAGTGATGAGCTACATATAGATGGTGATGGTAAGGTAGAAGATCTAGATAAGGCAGCATCTAGCCATGAGAGTAATGAGGCTATTAATAATATAGTTGGTTACTTTAATAACCTTAGACCAGATGGTAAGATTAATCAAGGTTGGACTACAGTAGTACTTAACTCTATATTAGTCTACTTTGATTACCTTAGTAAGGTTAAGAATCTAGCTGATAAAGTATTAGCAGGTAGGGAGCTAAATACTAATGACTATCCAACTATAAGATTAAGTAATAAGTATGATACGAGCTCTATAGATCGTGAGATACTTAATAATAAAGGTTATTTCTCTAAAGGTAATACTAATAAGGTAGATGAGCTATTAGGTCTACCTGGTAACCCAGCACAAGGATCTTTCATGGTTATCAATCCGCTAGATCTAACAACAGCTAGGTTTAATCTAGATATAAAGGATAGCTTCTATAAAGATATCCAAGATGCTATGGGGGATACTATCTATGGTAGGGATTATAAGCAAGTGATTAATCAACTACCACGTATATCTAATAAGCTTACTAATGATACTAAAATGTTAGGTAGCTATGAGAATAAGTTTATTAAATCTTTAGACGGCTTACAATCTAAGTATGAGAAAGCTGATAGTAGTGCTGAAGTTAAAGAGATGTCTAAAGAGGATAGCAAGAGGGTTGTCTTTATTAATAGTATCGTAGCCTATGCTGTTACTCAAACAGCTAGTGCTTGTGCTTCTACTATAAAAGCAGTTACTAAAGCTGTTAATGGATAAGTTACATGTATAAATAGGATAGAGATACCTACTCTGGTATCTCTATCCTTACTTATCTATGCCTAAATAAAATAAGCTGATATAACTATACAATATAAGGATATAAGTAATGAATACCATACTAACTAAAGATATAACTAAGATAACTAATACCTCTAATCAGTATGCGCATGGCCTTAAGTTTTGGTTAACCTTGCATACTAAGGATTTAGATATAAAGATAACACAGCTATACTCTGTAGAGTATATGAGAGATTATGCTGCTAATAGCTCTGATTATGTTATAGTTAAGTTTCGTTTACCAGCAGGTACCTTTGTATATGATGTCTATCCTAATAGAGACCATATGGAACTAACCATACAGTACGGTAACATGAAAAAGCTATTATCCACTGTTAGATATAAGTTCGTTATGCTTAATAATAATGGCGGTATAGAGGGCACTAGACATAGCTATATGCCTAGGAATCTCTTAGATAAAGCAGAATTAATAGTAGTAGAGGGACAATGTTTACTAAGAGAAGCAGAGGGTCTTAGAACATCATATCTAAGTGGGGTATATAGTAGAGCTACCTTGCAAGATACTCTTAAAACAGAGATAAAAAATACAGCAGCTAAGGTTAAACTAGAGGGTCAACCTATAGATATTGAGGTTAGTGTAGCTGATCTCGCTAACACCAAGGTGTATGACCATATAGTTATACCTACTGGTACTAGATTATTACAAGTTGGTAATGTTTTACAAAATAATGAGTATGGGTTATATAATGGTAAGGTAGGCACATACCTACAACATTTTGAAGATAAGCTTACCTACTTCTTATATCCACTATATGATAATGAAAGATTTAGTAAAGCTAAGAAGAAGCTTATGATATATGCAGATGATAACCAAAAGTATGTATACCAAGAGAACACATGGATACAAGATGCTGGTATAGTATCTATCATAGGTAATAATAAAACTAAGATACAAGATAATGGAGAGAATGACTTTAACTCGGAAGGTTCTGGTGTTATTAATAATAACCCAGATGTTATAAGTAATAGAGATGTAACCGTAACTGATGAAGAGGCTAAGTCTAGTAAAGAAAACCATATGGCTGGTAGTAAAATAACAGAGAAAAGAGATGGAACAACCAACTCTGTATATCTAGGTAACCAATCTAATAGTTATAAGTTTAGATCTGATATATCACAGGCCTCTATGGCCACTATGCAAGTAGTATGGAACTATGCAGTACCTGATAGATTATTCCCAGGTATGCCAGTATGTTACATATATGCAGATGGTAAAGAGAAGTCTGGTAGTGTAGTTAGACTTAATGGTACCTTACTAGGCGTATATGTTAAGTATGATAACGCACCTAAGACGATGAGTGCCTTACTTAACATAGCTGTTGAGAAACCACTAATAAAAAGATATAGTAAGGATAGTAGTGGTGGAAGCAGTAGTGCTAGCTCTAAATTAGGTAGTTTATTAGGTTAGTTATGTTGTTACCCAGAGCGTAGTGTAACTAGCGATGGGTGTAGACCTGAATGTAGCGTAACTAGCGGTGGTAACACCCGAGTGTAGCGAAGCTAACGAGGGAATAAAAAAAGAAGGTAGTAGAGTACTAGTAGGTATATACCTACTAGTACTCTATGATTTATTATTCAACGCCGTCTAATAGATCTAAATGATCCATTACCTTAGCATTATCACCAAGATCTCGTACAAGACCTTTGACCTTTTGCTTCGCAAGCTCTACCTTCATCCAGTTAAGATCGTGTTGTATCTGAGATAGTTGTGCTGTAAGTTGGTTAACAGCAGCTTCTAGATATACAGCCTGTGCTTCCATACCATGGGCTTGAACTAACGGTAATAGTTTAGAACTATTAGGATTACTAGCCTGAGCTATGATAGGGTTAGCTGTTTCATTAGTTACACTCTTAAGCAGCTGTTCGCCTTCTTGTGCTTGTGTAGTTCTGAGCATGCTATAATCATACAGGCAGTTCATAACATGGTCATTCTTTTCTTTACCTAGGTAGGTAACCTCGTATAGGTCTTTAATAGTAAGGTCTTTACATCCTGGGTCCATCTTATCATTAGCCCTAACACTAACAGCTGATAGTAATAGTATTACGATCGCTATAGCAACCCCGCTAAGTAAAGACTTAGCAACTGTTTCCTCATCACCCTTTGGTGCAACTCTTTTACCATAGTACATAGCCATGATATCTCTCCTTAAGAATTAGTATTAATAAGTATCTCTACTTATCTAAAAGTATGATATGTGTTTGAAATAAAATTGAAACACAAGTCCTAAGATATAGCGTAAGTGCACTGATAACAGGCGTTGTGTGACATACGAGGCCTACCTTATATAGGCCTTATGAAAGGCTAATGAATATATAGGAGGTACACATATGCCTATACTTAATACGAAACCAGTGTCTACTAGGGATAACACTAGATTAACTAATGATATAGAACGCAAGTTTAGATCGCAGACTGAACTATCTACATCTTTAATATTTAGCGATGATAAGGATCTCTTACCCATAACACAATATGTTGGTGGTATAAGATGGAGCGTTGATTACTTTAAACAGATAAAAGATGTTAATGATAGTTCTATTAAGCCAGATCCTAATCTTACGCCTACTGTACAGAAATATCATAGGATAAACGATCTTGTTATATATGTACAAGATGCTATTAATCAGACAGTACCTTCTGATATAGAGGGTAGTGCTTATGTTAATGCTGGATTTATGCCATCTCCTGGCGATACATTTAAAGCTGTACTAACAGGTGGTAGAGAGGGGTTATTTACAGTTGATACTGTAGAGAATAATACCTATAACATACATCAATGCTTCCTTATCCACTATAAACTTAACATCATGATAGATAGCTCCCCTAAGGCATGGAATGATCTACAGTTTAAAACAGTTGCTACCTATTACTATAATAAAGATTATATTATGGAGGGCACGGCTCCTATAGTCCTATATAAAGACTATATGAATGTATTTGATCTTAAGGTAGTAAGGTTGGAGCTTATAAGATACTATCTAAATAAGTTTACTAACAATAAGGACACAGCTACTCTTATACATATAGATAATGATAGGATGGAAGCATTAGTAGATCCATACCTAGAAGAGTTCTTCTTACGTATGGTTAACGTAAGTGATAACTCTAAACTAGTTACACTTACTAGGGTATATGTTCCAGAAGATAGTGATGTAGACTATACTATATGGAACTTACTTCTAGATAGGAACGCATATAACTTTAATATAGTAGAGTCTGATCTAGGTTGGACTAGACTTAAAAATAATGAGTCATACGTAACTACTAGAAACTTAGTCTTTATGGGGGTTAAAGGTATCATAGCTAAAGGACCTAAGATGGTATACGCCATCCCTTCTAATACTAAAAAGACTGATGATGTTAACTATAAAGAGCCTATAGGAGATACTAGCAATAGTTATGTGTTCTCTAAGGCATTTTATAATAGAGATAGAACTAAAGCATTTCCATTAGAAAAAGCTTGTCTAGACTATATGGAGAATAAGGTTATAGATAAAGAGATACTGTTTAAGTTCATAAGGGAGTATCCATACTGGAAGACTGAAAATCAGTACTATGGGATACCTATCCTACTTATGCTTATAAAAGACTTTATAACAACTACATGGGAGAATATATAATAAGAACATGCCGTATAATGGATATAACGAACTTGATAATACATTATTTTACGCCTATGTACCAGCCCTAGCTACGATGAGCGAATGGGAGTTAGAGAACATAGGTATGCCTAATGTTATAAGAGATGGTGAAGAGGAAAGACCTGCTATGCTAGCAGATACTTTAGTTAAGATATCTGTTAACCGTATGATAGATATATACAGTAATGGCTTTAACATACGTATCCTACATAAAGAGGATATACCTATCATATACTCTATACTGGTTGATTACTTAGAAGGTGCACCTAATGGTTATGCTGTAAGCATGAATATGACTAGAGGTGTTGATACTAGAGCTGATATGATAAAATCTTTCATGTCTGGTGTACTTAAGTATAATAAACAACCTATCATGCGTAGTTCTATTAATTTAAGTAAAGCTACTAATGGCTTTGATATAGGTATAGGCTTTTCTACCATAGGTGGTGTTGGTAAGACTGGCTTTAGTATACCTAAGAATGATACTGAAGTAGTAGCTGAGAGTAGAACACACTCCTATGGAGGTTTAAGGTATACAGAGGATAATACAGAAGATGATAGCTACGATAGTTACTATGGTGGTGTGCCACATATAGAACGTAGATAATATTAACTATGAAATATAAGGAGTAAGATAAGATGGCTAAGAACCCATTTACAGCTATAGAAGAAGGTGTTAGGCTATATAATAGCTATATGAATAGTCCAGAGAGCGTTGCTAAGTTACTTAGTACTAAAGAAGATGATCTAGGTAAGCTTGGTAAAGAGTTAGAAATAGGTTTAAGCTCAGATCTTAGTAGAGATATAGCTTATGAAAAGGGTAAGAATGGTTTACTTAATAATATAGTAGATAGCGCTAAATCTATAGAACCAGCATATGAGGTATATGAGGATGAAGCAGCTAAGCTTAAGACAGAGTTAGAGGATGATTATAAGCTAATAGCTACTGTTAATACCCAGGATTATAGCTCTAAGATAGACGAGTATAATGTTAATGAACTAACACAGAAATATATGTTAGATCAGATGTCTAAGCTACTGAATGAAAGATGGAGCGAGTATGATATAGAAGAGAGGGATGTTAATAAATATCTATCCCAGATACTAGAGGTATTAAATACTAAGATAGGTATATTAGATACAGATGATATAGCCAATGCTGTAAGTAGACATAAGAATAACTATGACTTTATACTTAAGGAGTATTATCGATTCCAATCTGATGGAACTAGCCCTGAGATAAGTATAGAGGTTAAAGATGCACCTAGCTATATAGAGCTTAATGGCGAAGAGGCTATTATACGCTATATAGAGGCCATAGGAGCGACGATAAGCTCTAAGCCTTTATCTACCCTTGCTAAGATAACAGAATCGCTTCCTGAGGCTTCTAGACGCCTTTATTCACTTGTTGATGATATGAAGGAATATTTATCTAACTATGAGCTTAGAGATAGTAAGTTCCATAACATCGTAGAAGATTACCTTAACTTCCTAACTGGTATAAAAGATAGTGGTATAACACCAGAAGAGTTACTTCAAGGTGTAAGCTCTTATAATAAGGTACTAACTAACTACTTCGTATCTGATAGTAACCTGCTTAAGATGTTAAATTACTTTAACATTATTATACGTAACCACTTATACATATACCTATATATCTCTACACTTATAGATGCTATAGTTGTATATGGTACAGTAGGTAAAGATCCTAGTTCTAGCCCGTATGAAGTTAAGAAGCGTAAGAAAGAAGCGTTAGTAGCTAGGTTAAAAGACGTCTATATAAACGATGGTAAAGAACAATCTAAGATAGTAGAAGATAACCAAGATCCTGATAAAGATCTACCTGTTAGTGAAGCTAACCCAGAGATATCTACAGAGGGCATAGTAGATAAGATAAAGGATAGACTTCGTAGTAGGTTAGGTATGAAGCTAACTACGAATGGTAGAAAAGATCTTATAGATATGCTACGTAGAGTACAGAACAATATGAAAGCCTATGCTAATAAACGAACTGGTTCTATAACTAAGATAAGGGATAAAGAGTCTATGGCCATAGATAGTGATAGTCCTTGGTACAAAAGACTAGATAGTGTTACACCTGATTGGGTTAATCTTACCTATGGCGATTATGACCCTACCTACTATGATCTAGGGAAAGATAACGATGGTAGCGGTAACAATTACGATAGAACAACTAGATACTATGTTATAGCTACATATGAGCCTGTAGAGTCTAAGATTAGAGAATACCTACGTATGAATCCTAATGCGCATTACTCACACCCTAAATTACCAGATAGTAGCGATGTTATACCATCTACTTATAAAGGTGTTAAGATAGCTATGAGAACAGCTGGCAAAGCGCCTTACAATGGGTTTGATATATGTGTAAGGTTAGATAACTTATATATAGATAAATATCTGGAGACGGAGTCTACTTCTAAAGAGGAATATAATATAAGTAAAGAGGATGCTAACTCTAGTGCTAATGCTATAATAGATAGTGTTACTATGTTACAACCACTTGATAAAGACAGTGCTAATGAGGTAAGATCTATGCTTAAAACTATTAGAGCTAACTTCTTATCATATGTTCAAGATCTAGGTAATGAATCAGATGTTGATGCTAATAACAATATAGTGCTTAATCTTAAAGACTATAACTATGTTATAGATATAGACTCTGATGTTAATCTTAATAAGAGTGGTAAGTACTTAGTATATAAAGCTACACCTATAAAAGAGAATGTAGATAAGCTTAATTCTAGCTACATGCAAGCGCATGATAATGTACCTGAGATACTCTCACCTACTGAGCTAGATAATGATACTAAAAAAACTATCCTAAGTGGGTTAGAAGGTAATTTAGATCTTATCATAGAGCCATCTTTAATAAAGGATGACCCTAGCTTTAACCTATATCTTATAACACCTATAGTTAATGTTACTAGAGAGGAGTTAGATACTAATCTTAAAAGACTTACTCCAGATGGTAAGGAGGGGTTACTTAACATATGGCAGGATATTATAACATTTGCTAACCGTATGATACCTAATGACTATGAGTTGCTTAAAGGATCTATCTTTATTAATAAGATACCAGAGCGTGAGCTTAACGAGTCTATAAGCTTAGCAGATGATGCTAGCCACGCTGAAGATAGTAAGTATGAGAATGACTACGACGTTAATTTTAACTATGGTAAGTATCCTATCATAGAGTTTAGAGTGTTAGATAGTGAGTATGCATCTACTTACCATGCTAAAAACGGTAAGTATATAACAGATGATGTTGATATAAGCGAATATCTAACTAAGATGTTAGACTATGTAGCTGATATTAACGATTTCCTTAATACTAAGTTTCCTGGTGTAAGCATACATCAAGATGATGATAAGGATTACTTCGTTAAGAGCTTTAGTTTATATGTAGACCTACCTACTGAGAAATAAAAGAATATACTAGAGTACTACCTATAGCAGGTAGTACTCTAGTTATATAAAACACCGTTTACTTTATATATGTGTTTATCTAAGCTTAATAATCCAGTTGATACCACTATAGTATCATCTAGTATAGGAACCTCTATAGCTACGAATGGGTAGTTAGTAGGCATATCTACCTTAAGCTTATCTAAGCTATAGAAGAAGGCTGAAGATATCATCCTAGATATAAGGCTATCTAGTAGTAGCTTATTACTATGTCCTTCATAGGTAGAAGGTTCGCCATAGCTTATATCATCTACCATATTCTTAGCTAGATCTAGTAAAGCTTGAACGTTATAAGCCTTATATCTGTTAGTATGTATCTTAACGAACTCAACGTTTTTATATATCTCTTCATTACTCATCGTCGTATACTATTCCAGGGTCATCTTCAACATCATCTACTCTATGCTTAACACTATCTTTTATCTTATTAGTATCATACCTATTAAAGATAGCATTCCATCTAGCACCACCTAGTGGCTGGGATGAACTTATAGTACCCTCCATCGATTTAACAGCTGAGTTAAGATATCTAGTACCTTCAGCCTCTAAGTAGTTAGACTTCTCTTGGTACTTAGCAGCCATATCTGTAAATGAAACTGAGCTATAAAACTTCTCATCTAGCTTAGGTCTAGATAGTACAGACGGTACTGTATATAATGTATCACCTTTCTCGTCTACTATATCCATCTCGTTATAAGGAGAACCTGCTAGTCCTATCCATGCCGCTGTTAATGTATCGTCAGATACCTGCTTACCCTCTGCTATTTCCTTAAAGTGTTCTAAGAATAGATCTTTAAACACCACCTCTGGCATCTTATGTTTAGACGCTTCCTCTTTCTCTATGATCTCAGACTTGAATAGCTCAGCATTCTGCTTAAGAGCATCTAGCTTCTTATTCTCTACAGCCTTAGATAGTTCATCTAGTTCAGATCCCATCTGTCTTATATCCTCCATATTCTTTAATCGGTGCTATCGTAGTAATGCATCTTAGCTAATGCGTTATAGAATCTACCAACATCACCTAGTTGACCTTCAACAGCCTTTTGTAAGGTATACTCATTACCATCCTCCATAGCTGTTATATAAATAACTATAGTAACAGTAGAGGAGTCATCTTCATTAACCTGTGTCTCTACATCAACATCGTCAAAGTATGCTGCATATAGAGCTGTTAAGCTGTCTTTTATCATAGTAGCGGTCTGAGTGAAATCTTTAGTATTAGCTAAAATATACTTAAGACTATGTGCACCATTTTTAACTAAGGTAGTCTGTGACCTCTCTGAGGCCATAAAGTATTCAAACAGTTTATTCATCTTTACCTTAGGATCTTTTATCCAACCAGCTGATGTTAGTGTAGGTAACATATGTTTAGCCATATCCGTTATATCCTCCTATATCTTATGTAGGTCTAAGATAGACATATCTAATAGTATCATACCTTTCTTATTAACTAAGCTTAGATTATATACAACTACTACCTTATCCTTAGGTTGTAAGTTACTATACTGCCAAGATACACTATCCAAGTAATTATCACACCTTATACCGTTAGTAAAGTATATGCCTAAGTAGGTATTCTTAAGAACTATCCTATCTATAGTAAGTATGGATAATAGATTAGGTTTATCAAAATCCTTACCATAAGGGCCAGCTCTTTCTATAAGGTAGGCTAGTACTAAATTAATATCCCTACTATCTACTATAGCGTCTATTGCTATGCTTTTATCTATAGATAACTTATCTATCTCTATCTTAGAGTGTTTATCAAATAGAGCTTTAAACTTATCTAAGTTAGACTTAAGGATAGAGCAACCACATGCAGAGGCATGACCTCCATACTTAAGTAGGATAGTATCATCTTCCTTAGCTATACTATCTAATATAGCCATAAGAGATAGCTTAGGTAATATAGCTCTAGCAGATCCATTAAGTCTATCTCCCTCATCTAGGAAGCATATCGATGGTAAATTATAAGACTCTCCTAATCTAGCTGCTATGATACCATTAACAGCGTAGCCAGTGTCTATAACAGTTACTATGCTAGATGGATACTTAGTTATATCTATATCCTTAACAGCATTAGCCTGTGCTGTAAAGGTAACAGCTCTTCTTTTATTAGATAGCTCATCTAGCTCTACTATATAACCCATAGAGCTATCTAATCCTTCAGCTCCTATAGCTAGCATACCTAGGTCTTCATGATGTGTTCTATTAGCAGTATTTATTAAAGTGGCCACTTTATAGCTAAGGTCGTCTACACTTACAGTAGCTGGTATAAGTAATGCTGATTTAATAGACCTCCAGAAGGTATCTACATACTTACTTATATTGTTTATACCTAGCTTAAGCATATTTCTATTATATAGGTTATTTAAAGGCATAACATCTGATATAATAGACAAAGCTGATATAGATACTAGCTTAATAAACTTATCCTCATCTAGCCTACCATACATGTCCTTATAGGTAGCTAACATAAGTAGTAACGCTACTTGACATCCTGATATGGTTCTAGGATAAGTACTATCCTTCCTATGTGGGTTAATGAATACATCAGCACTCTTAGGATAATCATCCTCTACTACGGTGTGATGATCAGTTACTAAGATATCTATATTATGTTTCTTAAGTAGCTGATAAGCTAGTTCGTCTCTACTACCATGATCAACTGTTATAACTAAATCTACTAGGTTATCTTGCTTAAATCCTAATATATTATAGCTTACTTAATATATTTAACTACCCTAGTATAGTATCTACTATATATTTAGATATACCATTCTCAGACTTTCTTTTATTAATAATATACCTAACCTTATCACTAGGGTAGTTAAATATATTAAGTAAGCTATAATATATAGTATAGGTAGCGGTTATACCATCACAGTCTCTATCGCCTGCTATGATAATATTACTACCTTTATTCATATGCTCTATTAATAACTTAGATCCTAGATAGATATCTTTTAGACTACCTATATTCTCGTCTATATGATAATCTTGCATATCTAACCATCTGCTTAACTCCTCGTAGCTATTTATCTTTACCCTATGGTAAATGATATCAGCTAGTATCTGATCTACATCACCTCTTATATTAGGAGGTGCATGTTCTAGTAACTTATAATTATATCTACTAGCCAGTTCCTCTATATTACTCATATCTCTTTACCTCTCAAATCATCAGTGATGCAACGCTATCTAACATATTATTATAGCTAAAATACCTTAGGTTCCGTGACTTAAGGCCTATATGACGGCTATATTAGTATATATACATAGATAATGAATAATAAGGAGATAATGGCGTATGAGATTACTTAGATTAACATCCCTAGGGTGTATGCCTATGGAAGCTACTATCTATAGGAAGAAAGATAAAGATGGTAGTATAAAGAAAT
>ERZ772940.323-NODE-323-length-23998-cov-4.35785_pt1 | contig 23998 bp, 17 predicted proteins | sample MGYA00511682_ERZ772940 | MGnify/ENA primary metagenome ERZ772940 (study PRJEB29015, sample SAMEA2737922) | human oral metagenome | biome: human oral; feature: human-associated habitat; material: dental | place: China | collected 2031 ... | reverse complement strand
GTTTTCGTACTTCGGAAGATCGGTAAAGCTGTATTTCCAGTCGGTAGCTGCTGTAGCCTTAACATTCTTAACTTCTCTTACATTCGCCAGAAGATTTACAGTGATTTCCTTAGGCCGCTTTCCGTCCTGGTCATCCTTGTCATTCCATACCTTCTTACCGTTGACTTCCGTAACTTCAGGCTTGTGGATGTTCATGATCCTGATATTTCCCGTATTGCTGTTATCTACTTCCGCAGTATAACCTTCTACCTTCGTAGTCTCTTTTACAGTATACTCTATATCTTTCCCACCAGCTTTCTTCGGAAGCTTTGTCCATGTATGAGTCCAGATATTTCCATCACCAAGCTCTACCTCTGCTCCCTTCTTTTCACCATTTGCATACAGCTGAACCTTGACGCTCTTAGGGCGCTTTCCGTCCTGATTGTTCGCATCGTCCCAACCCTTTGTAACCGTTACGCTTATCTCTTCGGGGGTATAACTGTTCCTGATGTTATAACCGTCAATATCCGGAGTATATCCATTCACAGCATCCTCCGTTACGGTGTACTTAATCACCCTTCCGTTTTCATACTTCGGAAGGTCGGTAAAGCTGTATTTCCAACCATTAGCTGCTGTAGCTTTCACCTTCTTAACTTCTTTTCCGTTTGCCAGAAGGTTTACAGTGATCTCCTTAGGGCGCTTTCCGTCCTGGTCATTCCTGTCGTTCCAGGTCTTCTCCCCTTCTACCTTTGTTTTCTCCGGAACATGTTTGTTGCTGATGATTATATTTCCCTGATTCTCATTATTATAGGATGCAGTGTAGCCGTTTATCGATTCTGCTTCCTTTACCGTATACTTTATAGTCTTTCCTGCCTTCTTCTCAGGAAGGTTATTCCATGTATAGCTCCATCCGCTTCCATCGGTAATTTCTACTTCATTTCCGACTTTATCATCATTTCCGTACAGCTGTACCTTGATGCTGTTCGGACGTTTCCCGTCCTGATTGTCGCTATCATCCCATCTCTTGGTTACAGTAACCGAAGTCTTCTTCGGAGTGTAACTGTTCTTGATGTTATAACCGCTGATTGCAGGTGTGTATTCAGCTACTGCATTTTCCGTTACGGTATATACTATTTCTCTGCCGGCATTATCATACTTGGCTACATCCTTGAAGGTATATTTCCACTTTCCGCTTGCGTCAGACTTTACCTCCATCGATTTAACAGGATTTCCGTTTGCCAAGAGGTTTACCGTGATCTTGTCCGGACGCTTCCCATCCTGATCATCGGCATCGTTCCAAGTCTTCTCTCCTGAAACCTCAGTCGTATTCTTGATCCAGTAGCCAACAAGTTCGACATCACCGTTCGGCATCTCAAACGAGCTGTCATTATCCTTGACAGTGACCTTCTGTCCGCTTTCGGTATGCCAGCCTGTAAAGATATATCCTGACATGGACAGGTCAGGCTTCACGTCAACGGTCGCATGCTGATTGTAAGTCTTGGAATCAACAGGCGCCGTAGGACTTCCTGCAGGGATTTCCTCTCCCGCCGGATTCTTGACGATTTTGTACGTTACCTTGTATTCCGACTTCTTGTTGGTAAGTGTGAAATCCTTATTATCACTTGGTGCATCCTTATCGGTAAAGCTTATTACAAACTCCTTCGATACGGCAGGATTGCTGTTGTCATATCCCTCCGGAGCTTTAGTCTCCACCAGGCGATATGTCTTACCGTTCAAGAGTCCTCTGATATTCAAGATACCGTTTGCATTGGTATAGAGACGGTCACCGACTTTGCTGCCGCCGTTGCTGCCGACAATCGTTATATGGTCCTTCACATATTGTGAATCCGTATCAATCCAATTTCCGGCGGGAGCCTTCTCCTGAAGCTTGAACTCCGCCTTCTCAACACCCTGTCCCGTCTTGGCGTCCGTCTTCAGGATGGCTGCGCCGTCCTTATATGTATATAGACTGATGTCACCTACGACAAAGAAGTTCCTTGCCGTCACCGACTGGTCTGAAATGGTCGCCGTGTTCTCGACGTAAGCTCCTGTCCGCATGACCGGCTTAACCAGATCAGCGTTAAAGACAAAGTTAAGATCAGTAATAGGCCAGTCCTTGATCTGATCGTATATGGTATCAACCGGTATCTGAACTCTCTGCAAGTCATTGTCCGGGGTGATGTCATATGTAGGGAAAAAACCATTGATCACCTTCTCCTTACCGACCTTGTCACAGAGATCTCCCCATGTGTACATACTCTTGGGATCCTTCGAGCCCACCTTTCCGAGATTCATCACCAGTCTGATATCCCCGTTGGGGTTCTTGTAGATGCCGTATTCCCCTTTCTTGAGCGATGCCTTGAAATCCTCATAGGACTGTCCTACGGCCGCTTCTCTCTTTGTGAAAAAATCATCAAAATTTACGTACCCTGCCTGCGTAGGATTGTAACAGTTGGTGGGCTTGCCGTCGACGTAATTCTGCCGTAAAACCGGTGTCTTCCCGTCCTTATACAGGTGTGTGCCTCTTATTGTAACGTTTTTCTCAAACTCAATATTTTTGTATGTATCGCCCGGAAGTAGGTCCTCCACATAGGTGGTCTCTGTGGCAGAATAGGAACCGAACGCCGCATCGTATCCGAACAGAAAGGCGATCGTTGTAGATGCGTCCGAGATTGTGTCGTTTTCCTTGCCACTGAGAGGAGAGGTCAACTTATACTTATAATTAGGTCTGTTCGCGTCAATGCCCCAGTGGGTGCTGGTATTGGTCGACGACGTTCCTCCGGACTTGCTGTTGCCCTTACTGAAAAAGGTTGCCGGATCGCCGGGCCCCGGCGAGGGATAGGTTCCGAAGAATTTTGCAGTCTGAGTCAGATAGTAATTCGCCTTGACATTGACAATGGGAGTTTTTTGTACCTTTTCGGACTGTAAATTAAAGTCTACTTTTTTTGTCATTCATTGTTTTCACGAAGCCGGTTTAAGCACTTACAGGCATTCACAAACACGCTACACTCTCGTATTCTTCAATGCAATTCCACAATATGTATATTCGCTGTGTTATAATTGTGTAAAATTTGAATAGAATTTAGAGCAGAAAATTAATTACATGCTGCAGGATATGAAAGGAAAGCATATTATGAAGAAATTACTGGTTGTAGATGACGAAGCTAAGATAAGAGAGGTCATCAAAGAATATTCGGAATTCAGCGGCTACGAGGTTACCGAGGCTGCCGACGGAATGAGTGCTATCGGGCTCTGCAAGCTCAACGATTACGATCTTATCATCATGGATGTTATGATGCCTAAGCTTGACGGCTTCAGCTCTGTGAAGGAAATAAAGAAAATCAAGGATATCCCTGTAATCATGCTGTCCGCAAGAGGCGAAGAGTACGACAAGCTGTTCGGCTTTGAGCTCGGAGTAGATGACTACGTCGTAAAGCCTTTTAGCCCTAAGGAGCTTATGGCTCGTGTAAATGCAGTTATCTCAAGGCGGGAGGGTGCCGATCACTCGACAAGCACTGTTATGAAATTTGACGGACTCGAGGTTAACTTCGCGGCGCGTACTATTTACATCGACGGAGAGAGGGTTAATCTCACACCTAAGGAATATGACCTGCTCTTCTATCTGATCCAGAATAGGAACATCGCATTATCAAGAGACAAGCTTCTCTCGGATATATGGGGCTATGACTTCTTCGGTGATGATCGAACAATTGATACTCACATCAAGAATCTGAGAAACAATTTGGGTCCATATAGAGACTTTATCGTTACACTAAGAGGAGTTGGATACAAATTTGAGTACGAAGACAAAGAGAAATAGATGGGATCCAAACAGCATACGTGCCATCTCGCTGATGTACTTCATGATCTTCGCCGGCATCATCCTTCTGATGATATGGTTCATGCAGAGCTTCTTTATGAACAATTACTACGAGCGCATGATGGCTCGCGAGGCGCAGAACACAGCGAACAAGCTCGGCAATTACTATTCCACCAACAAAGGGAATTTTGACGAATATGCACGCAAGGCTGCTGAACGCAACGGTCTCTACATCAGACTCGACACCAAGACTTCAACATCTGAGTACGGCAACGGAGGCTTCGCACCGGACGATTCATCCAAATATCTATTTGAGATATCCAATGCCAAGGAAAAGCTCGAGGAAAGCTCGCTGGGCACAGTCTCTCTGACGATTGCCGACAAAGGCAAGGACGCCTCCAGACTCGTATATGCGACATATCTCGGCAGTCGCTCGGACAGCACCATCCTGTACATGATCGCTCCGCTGTACCCTGTACAGTCGACAATTTCAATACTGCGTTCACAGCTGCTGTACATCACATTTATCACGCTGATGATTGCCAGCATGCTGGCAATCATCATGTCGACATGGCTGTCGCTGCCTATCGCCGGCATCACCAGGTCGGCTGTCGAGCTCAGTAACGGCAATTATAATGTTAAATTCAACGGCGGTATGTTCACCGAGACGAACGAGCTCGCCAAGACGCTCAACAAGGCGTCATACGAGATGCAGAAGACCGACTCATACCAGCGCGACCTGATTGCCAACGTATCACACGATCTCAAGACTCCGCTGACAATGATCAAGTCATACGCAGAGATGATCAACGATATTTCAGGCGATAACCCTGAGAAGCGAGCCGAACACCTCGCAGTTATCATCTCGGAGACTGACAGGCTCAACAAGCTCGTTACGGACATGTTATCCGTATCCAGGCTGCAGTCTAACTCCGCAGAGATCAACATGACGAAGTTCGACATAGTAAAGGCCGCGTCCGAGGTTGAGGAGACGTTTGAGGTACTCAACCAGCAGGAAGGCTATAACATCACATTTAGCAAGTGTCGCTCCGCCTATGTCTACGGTGACTACGATAAGCTCAAGCAGGTTATGGCTAACCTTATCTCCAACGCAGTAAAATACTGCGGCGAAGACAGATACATCCATATTGAGCTCAAGAAGGTCGGCCGCAGCGTCAGATTTGACGTAATCGACCACGGTGACGGGATTGCCGCCGAGGAAATTTCGCACGTATGGGAGCGCTACTATCGAACCAGTGCCAACCGTAACAGGAACATCGAGGGCACAGGGCTCGGCCTCTCCATCGTCAAAGGCATATTGAGTCTCCACAACGCCAACTACGGAGTCGAGAGCGAGGAAGGCAAGGGAAGCGATTTCTGGTTCGAGCTCAATACAGTTCGGAAATAGGACGAATTAGAGGTCGGATATATCCGGTTTCTGAATCTGACAATCTAGCTTCATTAGCGGTCGGAAATAGGACTAGCAGAAATTATATTCCTGCTAGTCCTTATTTACGTAAGCCTTGATGGCATCGCCGAGGCTGTCTGCTCCTATGACGCGGATACCGGTACCCGGCTTGGCTCCCTTGATGTTGCCCTTTGGCAGGATTATGGCTTCGTAGCCGAGGCGTGCCGCTTCGCTTGCTATACGGTCCGCATTCCTCACTGCCCGCAGATTGCCGGTGAGCCCGACCTCGCCGAGCGCGACGATGCGGCGAGGCGAGGTGCGCTCGCGGAACGAGCTGTAGATCGCGAGCGCGACGGCCAGGTCTGCGCCCGGGCCGTCGGGCTTGAGCCCGCCGACAACATTGACATAGACATCATAATTTAACAGAGAGATCCCTACTTTTTTCTCCAGCACAGCCAGTATCATATTGAGTCTGTTATTATCTATTCCGATTGCGCTTCGGCGCGCGAAGCCTACATTGGCAGGTGTCACCAGCGCCTGAATCTCGAAGAATACCGGACGGCTGCCCTCGTAGAGCGCCGAAGCTACCGATCCTTCCTCACGGGCATCTGAGCTCTCCAGCAGCGTGCCGGACAAGTCCCTGACCTCGGTCATACCGGAAGCACCCATGCTGAAAGCCCCGATTTCCTCGGTGGTACCGAATCTGTTCTTGACAGAACGCAGTATCCTGAGATCCCTGTCGCGCTCCCCGACGAAATTGAGCACACAGTCCACCATGTGCTCGATAGTTTTAGGGCCGGCGAGGTCGCCCGATTTGTTGACATGCGCCACAATGAAGATAGGAACATTGTTACTCTTAGCGTATTTCATGAGCAGGTTCGAGCAAGCGCGAATCTGCGTGATGCTGCCCGCAGTGTTGTCCAGCTCATCGGAATACATCGTCTGAATCGAGTCTATAACCAGGAATTTGGGCTTGACCTGTTCACAGGCCATCAGCACACTCTCAAGGTTGGTCTCGGGAAATATCAGAAGGTCATCGGAAAGATTGTCGCACACCCTGTCGGCGCGCAACTTAACCTGCTCCTCGGATTCCTCACCGCTCACGTACAACACAGTCCCATTGTTAACAGCTATGGAATTTGCCGACTGGATGATCAGCGTTGATTTGCCGATTCCCGGCTCACCGGATATCAGTATCATCGATCCAAGTACGATTCCGCCGCCGAGCACCCTGTCGAGCTCTGCGATCCCCGACGTGATCCTCGTGTAGCTGCCGGTGCCCACATTTATCAATTTGGAAGGCGCTGCCTTGTCGGTCGTCCGCCTTCTCGCATCATTGTCCTGAACCGGCTTCACCTTCTGCTCAACAATAGAGTTCCACGCGCCGCAATAAGAGCACTGCCCCTGCCAGCTCGGGAACTCATTGCCGCATTCCGCGCACATATATACAGTCTTCGCTTTCTTAGCCATTATCTCATTACTCCTTAATACCGGAATTTCTCACCTATTCTGACTCCATATGCTCCAGTGCCAATGACGCCACGAACATTCCGGAGAGTGACATCAGTACAGTTATCACGCAGACTGCACTAAAGCCTATCTCCACTCCTATCCCCGTCACGATGCATACTGCCAGCACTGCAGCCGAGATGCCTATTACCAACGTCTTAACCGCAAACTGTATGAGGTTGAGCAGGAATCGGAATGCATCCAGCACCTTGCTGAGATATACCTCTACAACCATGTGATAGTACACGTTTGTAGCATTTATCCCGATAAATGCCATAATGATCAGCAGCATTTGTATAACGGTCAGTCCCAGCACAAAGCCTCCGGGAACAGTTATGAAGGCTGCATCCAGAGCAGCTTTGATGTGCTCAAGCTTGGTCGCATTCCATGTTTTCCTAAGATTCGTATCCGGAATCATAAATATATATGGGTTTTCAATTTCCTTTTCCCACTTTGTCCGACCGATGGACGTAAACAGCTCTACGTACACGAGAATTACAGGTATCGCCAATAGATTTCCAAGACCGAGATCGATATCTATGGTGATGCCGGCGATACTTATGCACCCGAGGAAAATACAGATGTAGCTGCGCAAATTAAAGAAAAACGTAGTCTCCTTTTTATACTCCAGCAGCTGTCTATAATATATAGCTCTGGCATAATCTCCTTTATATCTGACCGTTGCCTCCTTGTACTCCTTCTTGCCCCCAAGACGCCAGCTTGACGTATCGCCCTTATTGGATTTCTTCTTGAGTTCAGCATAATCCTTCGCAAAGGTTTCCGCATCTTCGTAATAATCCCCCTCGCACTTGCTCTTGTAAGCTACCGCGGCAAGCACAGCGGTCGAGATTACATAGAGTCCGCCTGTTATGACGTTACCGACAGTCGGCCCCATGAAGAAGAGTTGAATAAATCCAAGACTCCATCCGACAATCGGAACAGCCTTGATTAGAGGATGCCCGAGAAATTGCACTAGGACTTGCGCTGACAAGCCTGAGCTGATAAACATAGCAACAAATGCCAGGCTGACGGCAATGATGAGGCCGTAGTAAATCCGGCACAGGGCTTTGATGTGCTCCTTGCTTATTACCTCATTGCCGTAACACAGTATTGCCAGACTATGCTCGCAAATAGTACCAAGAATCAGATAGGCTATTCCGAACACCAGAAACTTAGGAGTGCTTTCGGGAAATTTCACGCATCCTGTTATTAGAATTACCAATGTAACTGCCATACTGATCAGTGTTCCCCTTGCTGAGGCGTACATCAGAATTCTCTTAGGAGAGAATGGTGCCGGGAACAGGAAATGCACGTCTGCCGGAGTAAATATTATCCCCTTGCGTCTCAAATAAGTTACGATAGATAAAGTGCCCGCGTATAATTGTATCATGAGCAGCACAGTTATGAATTGATTGACATTCTTGAACTTCAATGAAGCAACCATAGTCTTGATGAGCCACAATACGTATATCACAAGCAATATCAATGTAATCCATGCCAGCGGTTTCTTGAAGTTCGACCGGAGCTTGTTTCTAAACTGGCGCACATATAAATACATCAAGGCATTCATAGCTTTGCCTCCTCGTCGGTACGATGCATGTCATCCTCACCTGATTTTTCATCGTTACATATCTCACCATCAGACTCAGAATCTGCACATTGCTGCAACTCCGTATCGTTCTCGTCATGTGACTGAGTATCTCCGGTTATTTCAAAGAAAATGCGTTCGATATCCCCATTATATTCGGGAGTATTGGAGTATGTCCCGACAAGCTTTCCATCCTTCATTATGAAGACATAATCCCACAGCTCTTTGACCATTTCGAGCATGTGCGTGCTAATCAGCACTGTAACTCCCTGCGATTTTAATTCCATTATAAGCTTCTTGAGCTCCTTGATTGCCACCGGATCCAGTCCAACCATCGGCTCATCAAGCAAAATCACACTCGGCTTGATAGCCAGTGCACAGCAGATGCTCAGCTTCTGCATCATACCCTTGGACAATTCATTACCGAGCTTGCCTTTCTTGTCGCTCATCTCAAATCGCTCCAGCAGTGAATCAAGCTCCGCGTCTATTATCTCCGAGCGGTACGCTCGCTTGATATATTCAAGATGCTCTACTACGGTGAGTGCCGGAAACAGCGCCGGCAGCTCCGGCACGTATGCAAACCTCTTCTTGGCCTCCAGATTTCTGGATGGGATTCCGTCAACCGCAATAGTTCCCTCATATCTGAGAAGCCCCGCGATACTCTTGATGATAGTAGATTTACCCGCCCCGTTGGGCCCAAGCAAAATACCAATCTGCCCCGTCGGTACGGTAAAACTCGCGTCATCAACAGCTTTGAACTTACCGTAGTATTTTGAAAGTTTCTTAATCTCCAGCATTATTCCCTTACCCTTTCCTTATCCGGCTGTATTAACGCATTACGTCTGCCTGACCTTCTCTCAACCAGTCTTTCAAACCATATTTTGCATAGAGCAGACACCGGAACGGCCGCGAGCATTCCTACAAATCCGCCTACCTTATTGCCGGCAATAATCGCAATTATCACAAGCATAGGATGTACATCTATACTCTTTGACAGCAGCTTGGGATTTATAACAGCGCCGTCAATAACCTGTACCGCCGAAATGATTATAATTGAGATAAGCATCGTCTTGAGCTCACCTGTTATTACACCTGAAATTATTGTTAACCCGTACCCGACAATCGGTCCCATATATGGAATGAGGTTGGCAATTCCTGCGGTTACTCCTATCATCACACCGTACGGCATTCCAACGATTGTAAACGCTATGCTGATTAGAAGCGCTACCATAAGCCCATCGAGAGCAGCCCCTCGGAAATATCCGCTAAACACCTTGTTGACATCATTGTATATGTAATTCAGTCTGTCGTTAGCACGTTGTGACCAGAACGTTCTTATCACGTAACCCCAATATTTACGTAAATTCGCCGAATCAAACAGGAGGTAGACTGTAAACATCATAGAGAAAAGCAGTGTGCTTGCACCCGAGGCTATATTTGAGAAGAGTGTTTGAAGTCCGCTTCCGTTATTTAGCAGCCTTGTAACCCAGCCTATCAGATTCTGTTCAAATTTGACTACAAAGCCATCCCCTATATTGTATTTTGAAAGCCACAGCCTCAGTCCTCGTTCGAATGCTTCAGCCTGGCTTACGATGCTGTTTATCAGAGTGTTAATACTGCCTGAGTTCAAGGTTTGCACCTGTCTGGTTATTGCAAATACAATCGCAGAAATCGCTGCTGTTGCCACTATTGCAATCAGTATTATCGATAATACTACCGAAAGTGCGTGAAGCCGCACGCTGTTCTTATTGCCAAGCTTGGATCCTGACGCAAGCTTTACTATCAGGCGTTCCACAAGTCTCACAAGCGGATGCAATATATAGGCAATTATTCCTCCTATAATGACCGGCTTAACAATCGCGCCTACCCAGCTCAGGCCATGCAATATCATCCTGCTTATAGATTGATATTGACCCATCACAAGTATCAGCGCATATGACATGCCGACAGTAAGTATCACATATGCCATAAGCTTAAGATATTTTTTATCAAATCTGTCTCTGAATTTCATCCTCGTTGTTATCCTCTCGCCAACAAAATTCCGTTATTTATTGATGATAACAAAATAATACCGGGTACGCCAGTTGGTTCACCCGGTATTGAGCTCTATAATTATTAAGATTTTATAAAAATTCAAGCATGCGGCAGTTTACTTTCGTTCAACATCCTGCTTATGGGCCGAGATTTGAAATGTGCTTCGGGTGTCCCAAATTATCACTTGCTTTAAGCCTCCTGCTTGTGGGCCTCGACGATCTTCTGTGCCAGGTTAGCCGGAACCTCTTCATACTTGGAGAATTCCATCTCGAAGCTGCCTCTTGCCTGAGTCATAGCTCTGAGCACAATTGCATAATCGAAGAGTTCTGCCTCCGGCGCCTCTGCGTGCAGGCAGGTCTTGCCGTCATCCGCCGGATCCATGCCGAGGATGCGTCCTCTGCGCTTGTTCATATCCCCCATCACGTCTCCTGTGTACTTCTCAGGAACTGTAATATCGAGCTTCATAATAGGCTCCAGCAGACAAGGCTTAGCTTCTACGATCCCCTTCTTGAATGCGAGAGAAGCGGCAATCTTGAACGCCATCTCGTTGGAGTCTACATCATGATACGAGCCGTCGTACAGAACCGCCTTGATATTGACAACCTTGCAGCCTGCAAGAGGCCCCTTCTCCATGGACTCCAGCAGACCCTTCTCAACAGCCGGAACATAGCTCTTAGGGATTGCTCCTCCAAACAGCTCTTCGGAGAACTCAAAATTTTCCGTGGATGGAGAGAATCTGATATGCACATCTCCATATTGCCCGGCTCCACCTGACTGCTTCTTGTGCTTACCCTGCACATCCGAGGTGCCCTTGATAGTCTCTCTGTATGCGATCTTCTGAGGAACTGTCACAACATCTATGCCGTAATTCTTCTTGAGCTTCTCTTTGATGATACCTATCTGGAGATCTCCCTGCCCACCGAGCAGTGACTGATGAGTCTCCGGATTTCTCACCAGCTCAAATGACGGATCCTCCTCCATGAGCTTGAACAGTCCTTGCGCCATCTTTTCCTCATCGTTCTTATCCTTAGCCTGCACTGCTATGAAGTAGTTAGGCTTAGGGAAGTCGATTGGCTCGAAGCTGATGCCTTCGCTCTTGGGGGATAGGGTATCGCCTGTCCTGGTACCTGCCAGCTTAGCTAGTGCAAATATATCCCCGGCCACAGCCTCGGTTGCCGGAACCTGTGACTTACCTCTAACGTAGAACATAGAGCCGAGCTTTTCCATTTTCTGAGAACGCGCATTGTACAGCTCCTGCCCTGCCTTGACAGTTCCGGTTATAACCTTTGCGTAGGAAATCCTGCCAAGGAACGGATCCGCCTTGGTCTTGAATATCCAGAGAACCGGCTTATCTGCCGGATCTGTAGTAACCTCAACGTCTTCGCCCTTGATATTCTTAACTGAATATGGCGGGTGGTCGGTAGGCATCGGCACATACCTGTTGATAGAGCGGAGCACCTCGTCAACACCCTCGCCTGTCTTGGCCGACATCTTGATGATTGGAACTACATCTCCTGTTGCAATTCCCGTCATCAGTCCGTTATAGAATTCTTCTTCTGTAAACGGCTCATCGTTGAAGAACTTCTCCATCAGAGCCTCATCCGTACCTGCAACCGCTTCGTTGAGAGCATCCTTATCATCATCGGTAACTACCGAGTTGCCGAACTTCTCTCTCAGCTGCGCCACTACCTTGTCAACGTCTACGTTATCTTTATCAATCTTGGTGAGGACTATGAATTTAGGATTCTTATGCTTGCTGCATTCCTCCCACGCCTTCTCGGTTCCTACCTGTACTCCCGCGGATGCATCCACCATGATAATCGATGATGCAGCTGTGCTGAGCGCTGAACGAATCTCACCCGTGAAGTCAAATAGGCCCGGAGTATCGAGGAAATTGTACTTATATCCCTGGTACTCAACCGGAACGAGTGTAGTGCTGATGGAATGCTTCTTCTCAATTTCCATCTTGTCGTAATCCGATGTGGTGTTACCATCCTCTACTTTGCCCATCCTGGTGATTGCGCCGGTGGCAAGCAGAGCCGCTTCAAGAAAAGTTGTTTTACCGCAGCCGCCATGTCCCAGAAGTATGACGTTTCTAATCTTATCTGTAGAATAACCTTTCATCCTTAGATCCTCCCATTGATTTTAATATTTTGTTGAGCTCGTAAAATAATTTAAACTCTCGTTACAAGTATAACATAGGTTGTTCCTGTTCAATACAATAATTTAATGTCACTAAAAAGCGCTTAAAAAGCGGCGAATCACCGTTCCCTTGCACGGAAACGAGTCATCACCGCTTATGCTTATCAATGCATTTGGCTGCAAATATATTCTAAAACTCTGCGTTCTTAGGAGTTCTAGGGAACGGCACTACGTCACGGATGTTGCTCATACCTGTCAGATACATAATCATTCTCTCGAAACCGAGTCCGTATCCGGCGTGCTTAACGCCTCCGTATCTGCGTAGATCTACATACCAATCGTAGCTCTCTCTGTTCATGCCTATCTCGTCCATCCTAGCCTCGAGCACGTCGAGTCTCTCCTCTCTCTGACTGCCGCCGATGATTTCTCCAACGCCCGGAACGAGCAGGTCACAAGCCGCAACAGTCTTGCCGTCGTCATTGAGCCTCATATAGAACGCCTTAATTTCCTTCGGATAATCGATTACGAAGATAGGCTTCTTGAACACTTCCTCTGTGAGATATCTCTCGTGCTCGGTCTGTAAATCGATTCCCCACTCAACCGGGAACCGGAAGTCTTTGTCAGCCTTCTTGAGCATCTCAACCGCTTCGGTATAAGTAACTCTCTCGAAATCCGAGTTTATTATGTTATGAAGTCTCTCGAGCAACCCCTTGTCCACGAACTTGTTGAAAAATTCCATCTCCTCAGGCGCATGCTCAAGCGTGTAGTTGATGATGTATTTTACCATATCCTCTGCGACATCCATGTCATCAGCGAGGTCTGCAAATGCTATCTCCGGTTCGATCATCCAGAACTCGGACGCATGCCTGGCGGTATTGGAGTTCTCTGCGCGGAACGTCGGCCCAAATGTATATACATTTCTAAATGCCAGCGCCATCGCCTCTGCCTCGAGCTGTCCCGACACAGTGAGGTTGGTCTCCTTGCCGAAAAAGTCCTGCGAATAATCGATAGAACCATCCTCGTTAGTTGGCGCGTTGTTAAGGTCTAGCGTAGTAACCTTGAACATCTCGCCTGCACCCTCTGCGTCACTACCTGTGATGATTGGAGCGTGTACATATACATAGTCTCTCTCTTGGAAGAACTTATGAATCGCATAAGCAACGATGCTGCGAACCCTGAATACAGCTGAAAAGGTGTTGCTCCTAGGGCGAAGATGTGCAATCTCTCTCAGGTATTCCATAGTGTGACGCTTCTTCTGGAGCGGATAATCTGCCATCGAATCAGCCTCGACAACAATCTCTGCTGCCTTGAGTTCAAAGGGCTGCTGCGCTCCGGGGGTCAGCTCAAGCACCCCCTTAACCATGAGTCCGGCTGCGAGACGAGCCTTGGATATCTCGTCATAATTTGCAATCTTAGATGCCTCGTACACAACCTGCAGAGGAGTGAAGAAGGTACCGTCATTGAGCGAGATGAAACCGAACTGATTGGATGCACGATTACCTCTCACCCAGCCTCTGACAACAATCTCTTTACCTGCATACTCTTCTCTGTTTCGGAAGAGTTCTCTGATCTCAATATCTTTCATTAGTATATCCTTCCTATTACCGTCTTGTTCTCGCAAATGCACGAATTTATTAATTGTATCACGTTTACATGTGATTTATCGAGTGTTTGAGCCATTTTATAGCTATTTACATGTTATTTTTCGTTGTTTTCATAAACTTCCGAGCAGCTCACCCGATTCTGCTGCTTTTCTACGCTATCTTCTCGATACCGCACTTGTAGGGAGCAACCACTTCAGCAAGTCTACTCAGCACTTCACCTGAAGTAAATACTTCTGGATATCCCACCTTGAGGCTGATGCTCATACAGCGCTCACCTCTATCTATGCTTACGGTTTCAACGCTAGTTCTCTCGTCCCCGGCGATAAGGTTAATCTCCGAGTTGATTCCGTAAGGCTCTTTGTCGAAGAGCTTTAGGAACATGTCGTCGAACCTATTTGCTGTAACTGTGTATCCCCCTAATCTCTCGGGGAGTACCGGCATATTAACTTTAACTTTCATTTCTCTATTTCCCATTGTGTCCACCCTTTTCCTTCGATTTATTTTGATTTACCATGGTTAAATCCATTAATCTGCACCCAGTATAATACCCCTTTTCATCTTCCAGATTCAAGGGGTTTAACTAGGTATTGATTTTAATTCGTCGTATTAACAGTAATCGTGGATTTTGTCTCCGCACATTATCTTTACATATGTGTTATATACTTCCGGAATCGGTCTTCCAAGGTAAATCTCGAGCTCCGGATTTACGTTTTCCCCCAGAAGGCTACACAGGTATAGCCGCTCATTCAAGCCCGGGTACATCTCGACTGACATAGTTTCTATATTTTCAACCATCGGCCAATCTGCTTCTTTTAAACCAGACTTAACCACCGTATGATAGAGTCCGCACGGTGCATTGTTCTTGCTATTATCTATCATATCTCTTTCAACCAATGCTAGTCGAGTGCCGAGTATTACCACACTTCGCTTTACTCCGTCGACGATAATTTCTCGACTTCTGTGACCTAGGCCTTCTGTATGAACCCATCTGGTTGGAAGCTCGTAGTCAGAAATCGGCTCTACACCTTTAATGCTCTCGATAGGACTGTGCGCCTTCCACTGGCGCGTAACCGCATGACAGAACAACACCTTATCATTTGATAGAATCACACCTTCCCATGAGTTATCCTCGCTAAAGAGCTTGAAGAAAACCATGTATGGCGATTTTACCATCTGCGCCAAGATGTATCTCCCATCTCTAAGGCGTACCGATATGACCTTCCCTTCTCTCCAAGGAACCGCTTTTTTCTTGTTTTCCAATATACTAACCTATTTCCCTTCACTTACTTTATCTCACGAACCTTGACTTTGTTCTTCTTCAGCTGCTTCTTAATCTGCGTAAGTCTCGCTTCAGTGGCCTTATCATTTCCAATAATGATACCCTTGTTTCTCCCTTTTTTTCTCACAAACTCTATAAAATATCTGCGACCATTTAGACGCCTTCCGCGCACAAAGTGTATCTCAACCGCTTCGAGCTCCTTCAAAGGAATCACTCGGTTCCCCGGAACAATACCGCTATGAATGTATACATTCCCATTTGAGATATGTATAGGTTCTGAAAATTTTCCGCCGCTCCTGCTGACCATCATCAGCTTGCGTATCGTCGAGACAAGAATGACGGTTCCAACGGTAAATACCACTATTTTAAAGAAGTTGTTATCCCATGTCTCTTTTAGCCCAATCAAAAAATATTGATATATCTTCATTAAACAGCTTTCCTCCAAATTATCTTTTGCTTTTTATACGCAAGCACCGACTCTCGATACCTTGCTTCGCTTCGTAATCTCTTATCAATTCAGCGTATTCTTTTACATATGAATTCATAATCTTTCACCCCATAATTTCACTTTGAAACTTTGCGTTCATGCCCTTGAATTATATCAGATTTTGCCGCTAAATTATAACAGATTGCATCTCTAAATTCATTGACATTTAATACCCTCGGTGGTAGTATAACTTATTATTAAAACGATGACGAGGACAGTAGGTTCGCTTTAAGGCTATGAGAGAGGGATGGACGGTGAGATCATTCCGGCACAGGGCGCTCTGAACACCACCTCCGAGTGGCACTAATCCTGCCCGCCTAGCCGCGTTAAAAGCTTCAAAGAGTGCCGGAGCAGGAGCTTCGGAAGATGGGTGGAACCACGAATACGAATGTATGCGTCCCTTCTGACAATTTGACTGTCGGAAGGGGCTTTTTATATTCCTTCCGCGAATGAAAGGAGTTCTTATTATGATTATTACACTAAAAGACGGTAGCAAAAAAGAATACGCTTCACCGATGTCCATCATTGACATCGCCAAAGACCTAAGCGATGGTCTCGCGAGAGTTGCTTGCGTTGGTGAAGTTGATGGAGAGGTCTGTGACCTCAGAACTGTTGTGGATAAGGATGCTGAGGTTAACATTCTCACATTTGATTCCGATGCGGGAAAGCATGCGTACAGACACACATGTTCTCACGTGCTCGCAGAGGCTGTTAAGAATCTATATCCTGATTCTAAGATGACAATTGGTCCTTCAATCGAAAACGGTTTCTACTACGACTTTGACATGCCGGCTCTCACTAGAGAGGATCTCGATAAGATAGAGGCAGAGATGAAGAAAATCATCAAGAAGGGTGACGAGATTACTCGCTTTACACTTCCTAGAGATGAAGCTATAAAGCTATTTGAAGAGAGAAATGAGCCATACAAGGTTGAGCTCATCGAAGACCTTCCGGAGGACGAGATTATTTCTTTCTATCAGCAAGGAGATTTCATCGAACTCTGTGCAGGACCGCACCTGATGAGCACTAAGCAGATTAAGGCGTTCAAGCTAACTTCAAGCTCCGGTGCTTACTGGAGAGGTGATGAGCACAACAAGATGCTCACTCGAATCTACGGTACTGCCTTCAACAAGAAATCTGACTTAGAGGAGTATCTCGAGTACCTAGCTGACATCAAGAACAGAGACCACAACAGACTCGGACGCGAGATGGAGTTATTTACAACAGTAGACATCATAGGTCAGGGACTTCCTCTATTCCTCCCTAAGGGAACTAAGATGATCCAGAAGCTTCAGCGCTGGATTGAAGACCTTGAGGATTACGAATGGGGTTACGTGAGAACGAGAACACCGCTGATGGCGAAATCGACTCTTTACAAGATTTCAGACCACTGGTACCACTACAAGGACGGTATGTTTGTATTTGGTTACGAAAACCTCGACGATCTCAACAACGCAGAAGATGCAACTCGTGAGATCAGAGGTCTAGAAGACCTGAGCCTCGTTGAGAACGATGCTGACGCAAATGCATTTGCACTTCGTCCTATGACATGCCCGTTCCAGTACTATGTATACAAGGCTAAGCAGCACAGCTATAGAGACCTCCCTTACAGAATGGGCGAAACTTCAACTCTATTCCGTAACGAGGATTCCGGTGAAATGCACGGACTTACTAGAGTTCGTCAGTTCACGATTTCAGAGGGTCATCTCGTATGCACACCTGAGCAGGTCGACGAAGAGTTCAAGAACTGCGTAAAGCTTGCTAAGCACTGCCTCACAACTCTCGGACTCGAGGGAGAGGTTACATATAGAATGTCAAAGTGGGATCCTGAAAACCCTGGCAAGTACCTCGGCACTGCCGAAGAATGGGATAAGGTTGAAGCTGCAATGCGCGATATCCTTGACGAGATTGGGCTCGATTACACGGAGGCTTCCGGTGAAGCTGCATTCTACGGGCCTAAGCTAGACATTCAGGCAAAGAATGTGTACGGTAAGGAAGATACAATGATCACTATCCAGCTCGACATGTTCCTAGCCGAGAGATACGATATGTACTACATCGATAAGAATGGCGAGAAAAAGCGTCCATACATCATTCACCGTACATCGCTCGGATGCTACGAGAGAACTCTCGCTTGGCTTATTGAAAAATATTCAGGTAACTTCCCTACTTGGCTATGCGCAGAGCAGGTTAGAATCCTTCCTATCTCCGATAAGTATCAGGATTATTCAGAGGAAATCTTTGCTGAACTAAGAAGAAACGGTGTTGATGTTACAATCGACAGCAGCTCTGAGCGAATCGGATACAAGATCAGAAAGGCTCAGATGGAGAAGCTCCCTTACATGCTAGTCGTTGGACAGCAGGAAGCTGAGAATAAAACTGTTTCCGTTCGTTCGAGATTCGAAGGAGACGAAGGCAGCAAACCTCTGGGCGAGTTTGTAAACGCAATCTGCGAGGAGATTCGTACAAAGGCAATCAGAGCGAAGAAGGTCAGCGAAGAAGAGAAGAAAGATAAATAGTAGTACATACTATAATATACAGGTGATTTATTAGTGTATATTGTCAGGCTATAAGTCGTGTATTAGTATGATAATAATACGGAGAATTCGACATGCAGAGGGATAAGCGTAAAGATAAGATAATACAGAAATTGCAGTCTGCAGGTTCACCTGTAAGCGCTTCGGCTTTGGCAAGAGAGTTCGGTGTAAGCAGGCAGATTGTAGTCGGCGACATTGCAATACTGAGAGCAGAGGGATATGACATAACAGCCACACCTCGTGGATACGTGTTGCCTCTGAATCAGGAAGCAGCATCAATCTACCAGATTGCGTGTAAGCACGATAGAGCTGAGATTCTAGAGGAGTTGAATGCCATCGTCGACTGCGGCGGCACAGTACTAGATGTCACAGTGGATCATCCGATATATGGAGAGCTCGTCGGCAATCTACACATATCTAACAGGATTGAAGCAAGGGAGTTTGTAGATAGAGTTAACGAAAGCAAGGCGCCACCGCTATCTCTGCTAACGGATGGCATTCATCTGCACGCGATTATTTGCCGAGATGAAGCTACACTTGAGCTGATCAAGGAAAAGCTCCGTTCTATTGGGATACTCTTCGAGTAAATGACAAAATATTTTTTGGCAAACGACAGCATACTTTTGGAGTAGCCGATAACATTTTCTTTAATTTAATATTGACTTTTTATACAGCCTCTTTTAATGTATATACAGGTGTCATGACACCTGTATATAGTTAGGAGGCTTTTTAATGGCTAGTTTCACATCATTTCTAAAACGCAAAGACATAATCATCTCCGGAAAGAGATATGGAATTGACGCCCTCGGTGCCATGGCCCAAGGGCTTTTCTGTTCGCTTCTTATCGGAACAATCATCAACACCATAGGGGTGCAACTTCATATCACTGCCTTGTCGCAGACAGTAGCTACTATCGGTGGCATCAAATACACTGTGGGTGGACTCGCGATGGCTATGGGAGGGCCTGCAATGGCATGCGCGATTGGATATGCGCTCGCTGCTCCTCCGCTAGTTCTGTTTTCACTTATCACTGTCGGATTTGCTTCAAATGCACTTGGAGGCGCCGGTGGTCCTCTAGCAGTGCTATTTGTAGCTATTATCGCTGCTGAATGCGGAAAGGCTATATCCAAGGAGACAAAGATTGATATATTAGTTACACCCAGTGTAACTATAGGTATAGGAATTGCTTTATCCTGGTTCATCGCTCCAGCACTAGGCAACGCAGCAATGAAGATGGGAGATATCATCATGTGGGCTACAGAACTCCAGCCACTACTGATGGGTATCATAGTAGCAGTCGTTGTTGGAATAGCACTAACTCTTCCTATTTCATCCGCAGCTATATGCGCAGCTCTCGGTCTAACAGGCCTTGCTGGTGGCGCGGCTCTTGCTGGTTGCTGCGCACAGATGGTTGGTTTCGCAGTTGCATCATACGAAGATAACGGTGTTGGCGGACTAGTATCACAAGGAATAGGCACATCGATGCTTCAGATGGGCAATATTGTAAGAAACCCTAAAATTTGGATAGCTCCTACTCTCACCTCTGCAATCACAGGTCCTATCGCAACCTGCATATTCCACCTCAAGATGAATGGTCCTGCTATCGCAAGTGGTATGGGTACATGTGGACTTGTTGGTCCTTTGGGCGTTTATTCCGGTTGGGTTGCTGATATCGCAAAGGGAGCAAAGGCAGGTATCACTTCTATGGATTGGCTTGGACTAATACTTATATCCGTTGTCCTACCAGCAGTTCTAACTATACTATTCCACAAGGCTGTTAAACGCGCTGGCTGGGTTAAAACAGGAGACCAAAGACTGTAACCACTCTTTAAGCCATAGAAGATATCACACAATAGGTTTATTTTTCACCCTTTTAGTATCGGTTAATCATATCTAGCTTAGGCTAATATACCCTCTATCAATCCACTATTCAATCTTAAATCATATAACACTATTCAAAATTATCTCTTAACAACCCAACATAATTGAATAGTCTAAATCTTTGCAAAATAAAGGGAAGACTGATTTATAAAACCATGTCTTCCCTTTATTCTTATTCAGGTGTCCTGCCGCAATTATGGAATTTTATATGATTTGTATCCAAAACACCAAATCGCATCAGACAACCTTATACTATAGGGTCTCCACATTCGAATTATGTGCTTGAGCATTCTTTTTCTTTAATTTAAGAATACCAATTGAAGCAAATATGCCGGCAATTAAAACTATAATCTGATATACAAACATATATGTAAATGCTGTTTTCCCACAGTTATCCATCCAGTACCCGAATAACGTAAACTGGAACAGGTCGGGCGAGAAACCTACAGCAGCAGCAACGCCTATTGTAGACGCACTCAATGCTCTTGGTACTCCTGATTCTGTAAGTGTTGCATAGTATGCACCTCTTCCGATATATACGAAGAATGACAGTACCAATGTAACCACTAACACTGTTGCTACAGTTACGCTGGTTTTAGGAACTAGCATATATACCAATCCTATGATTCCAACAATATATACTAGTATCAAAACCTTTGCCGGCGACTTTACCTTATCAGTCGCAATTCCTCCTATAGGTGCTCCTACAAGCTGCATTCCATACTGTCTGGCAATGGCAGCCCATCCGGTTAACGTCACTGTAACACCCATCACCTGAGTAAAATATGGAGTGAAATATGTCAATGTAGACATAAACGAATATACTGCAAAAATACTAATAGCAACTAGCCATGTCGCAGGTTGCTTAGCTATAGAACCAAAGTCCTTAAAGAAGTTTGACTTTTCCTTGGATTCAGCAGCCAGTTTCTCTCTAACAGCTTTCCTTGAGGGACTCTCTAAAACAAAGAAAGCAATTATAGTGAGCACAAACGATATAACTGCATTGCATATAACGGCAGCTCTTATTCCTCCGACACTAACTGCAAACTTTGTAAACGCCAGCATCATTGCGGAGCTGATGATTATGTTGAACAGGCCAATCGAAGTCTCATTAAAACCAAAGATTTTCCCTTGATTTTCATCACTAGCTAAATTTCTTATAATCTTGATATGTGCCGGATAGTTCAAGAACAAGCTTGCAAACGCAAAACCTATCCACATCAAAATTGCAAATCCGTATGTAGGATGTAGAAGGAATAAAATAGCGAATACGCCGTTCAAAAATACCGACAAAACATAAATTGTCTTGTAGTTGAATCTATCCGATAGCCATCCTCCGACAGGTGCTCCAAAAACGTTTCCAAATCCGTAAATTGTAATCAATAGCCCCAACTTTGTATTGGTTCCACCTATGAATTCTTTAAATGGATCATACCAAGTATATTGTAGGTAAGGTACTAGATATACAACGGACCAACATCCTCCCATTACAAGTATTGTAAGGACAAGCTTGAATTTACTTTTCATAAATCCCTCCAAATTCAATAAATAGAATTTTTTCTCTAACCACTTTATATATATTTTTTAAATACTTCTCCAAGAATTTTAATACCCTCACGAATTTGATCATCATTTACCATAGTAAAGTTCATTCTAACAGTGTTTTTAACTCCTTCATGAGCAAAAAAAGATTCCCCTGGGATATAAGCGACTCCAGCATTTACTGCATCATCCAAAATTTTGTCACTGTCAAGCCCTTCAGGAAGCTCTAGCCACAAGAACATTCCTCCATCCGGTTTTGTGTATTTTATTTCTTTTGGAAAATACCGTTCAATCATCTTGATCATCAGATCAGCTCTGTGCTTATATGTCTCCTGTATTTCCCTGATGTGTTCCTCTAAATCAAACATCTTCATGTAATATGCAACTATCATCTGTGTAATCTCAGGGCTCTGTAAATCATTAGTTTCTTTTAGTTCTTCTGCCATAGATGCAACCTTTGGTTCAGCACACATCCAAGCTACACGCATTCCCGGGCTTAGAATCTTTGAAAATGATCCCAGATACACTACCTGACCCTTTTTATCTAATGACTTAAGATCAGGTAATTGTTCATTTCTAAACCTTATTTCTCCGTAAGGATTATCCTCGATTACTACCACGTCATGTTTAGAAACAACTTCCATAAATTTCTGTCTACGTTCCAGAGTCCATGCCTTACCAGTTGGGTTCTGAAAATTTGGGATTACATACATCAATTTCGCCTCAGGTGTGTTATTAAGCACTTCTTCCAGGTGCTCAATAACTATGCCGTCATCATCAGTATCAACCCCTGCAAATTCAGCACCATAAGGTCTAAATGCGTTAATGGCTCCCAGATAACTTGGATTCTCTGTAATTACAACATCACCTTCATCGATAAACATCAACCCTGCAAGACCAATACCTTGCTGCGATCCACTAAGCACACATATATTATCTTTTGTGCACTTTACGTTTTCTTTCTTATTCATTCTATCAACGATAAACTCAAGAAGTTCCCCATTACCTTTTGTAAGTCCATATGAAAAGGCTCTAATTCCCTCCATTTCAATCATTTCATCCGTGGCAGCTTTTAAATCCTCTAAAGGATATAGTGCCGGATCAGGCAATCCTGCAGCAAAAGATATGATATTATCATTACCTGCAATCCTTTTCTGAACAGCACGAATACCGGATGCTTTTATACGATCCATACGAATAGAAAATTTCATTTTTAACCTCCCCTTATTCATTAATCAGTTCAATATACGTTAGTATATCTTTACATCCTCTTCGCCGTTAAGCACCCTGAGTGCACCTAACGCCAAAGCTATCATCTCGAACTCGCCTGCTACTACTTCTGTAGGAGCGATTGCTTTCGTCATCTTGGACACTTCGCCTGTAATGTAATCGGAATGTGCGATTCCGCCAGTGATGATAATTCTATCAATTGGCTCTGAGAAAGCTGGAACGTAAGAACTTATCTCTCTCGCAACAAAATATGCAAATGCATCGTATATCAGCTTCGCTTCTGTATCACCGTTCTCAATGCGCTTTTCGATTTCTAGAAGATCCTTAGTACCTAGATAATCATAAATACCTCCAGATGTACTAACTTTTTTAACCATCTCCTCGTAGGTGTAGTCACCAGAGTAGCATAGCTTGATAAGCGGATAAGATGGAAGTCCGCCACTTCTCTCAGGGGAGAACGGGCCGTTCGTTCTTCCGCCACTACCATCTACCATCTTCCCGTGGTTATGTGCAACTATCGAAATACCGGAGCCTAAGTGTGCAACGATAAAATTACATTCTTCGTATTTCTTTTCCAGTTTATTTGCAACGAATCTAGAGACTGCCTTGTGATTCAATGCATGAAACCAACTCGGTCTCTCTAACTCTTTAATTCCCGCAATCCTCGCCTTATCCATCATTTCATCCACGGAAACGGGGTCAACAACAAACGAAGGAATTCCAAGTTCATCACCGATAGATTTTGCAAGAACTGCTCCTAGGTTAGATGCATGCTCACCATACTTAGCCTGTCTAAGATCATCAATCATCTTGTCGTTTACCGCATATGTACCACCTTCGATAGGGCGCATTAATCCGCCTCTACCTGCTACACAACCAAGGTCTTTTAGTGAGAAGCCAGCCTCTTCAACAGATTCGATGATTAGATTTTTTCTGTATTCATATTCATCAAATACAT
>ERZ772940.315-NODE-315-length-24584-cov-9.55306_pt1 | contig 24584 bp, 14 predicted proteins | sample MGYA00511682_ERZ772940 | MGnify/ENA primary metagenome ERZ772940 (study PRJEB29015, sample SAMEA2737922) | human oral metagenome | biome: human oral; feature: human-associated habitat; material: dental | place: China | collected 2031 ... | reverse complement strand
ACCGTGGACTCCGCGGGGGACAACACCATCGTGGTGTCTCCCGGTGCGAACGGGAGGGTGGATGTCTCGACCGCGCAGCGGCACCGGGATGTCATCGGCGAGGCCCGTGTGCTGGGGCTGTGCATGGAGGTCAGCGCCGAGGCGGTCGAGGCCGCGGCCCGTATCGCCCACGACGCAGGCACCCGCGTGGTCTTCAACAACTCTCCGTTCCACCCGGTGCTGTCCGCCGGGCTCCTGGAGGCGATCGATGTCTTGGTCGTCAATGAGCATGAGCTCGCCGACATGCTGAAGCCGGGTACGAGCGACGTTGCGGCCGAGCCGGAGCGCGAGCGGGCCGACGATGCCACGGACTGGGGTGATTGCGCGAGGCGTTTGGCCGCCATGGGGATCTCCTCCGCGGTGGTGACTCTGGGGGGCCGCGGGTCGATGGTGATCGAGGGGGAGGAGATCACCCCGGTCGATCCTTTCCCGGCGGATGTTGTGGACACCACCGGTGCCGGCGACTCCTTCCTGGGCACGCTGCTGGCGGCGCTCGCCGCAGGCGCCGGACTCAAGGAGGCGGCAGGTGCGGCATCAGCCGTCTCCGCCTTCGCGACGACCTCCGTGGGGGCGCAGGCCTCCTACGGGGACATCGCCGCAGTCGAGCAGCACTTCGGATAAGCGCGGCCCGACGAGCGGGCGAGAGCCGAGGCGACTCGCGGCGGCCGCGGAGGCCTGTGAGCCTTGGGGAAGCGGTGGCAGGAGACCGCCCCGCCGGCCAGAGCTTCAGTCATCCGTGAACTGCTCGAGATTCTCGGTGTGCGGGTGGCCGTCATCGGTCGAGCTGAGCCAGAAGACAGGGACGTACTCGGTCTTGCCGTCATCAGTAGGTACCTCGTTCTGGACGAATACTCCAGTGCCTGTCGGTGTGTCCGAGATCCAGGCTAACTTTCCGGACACGTCCACTTTTGCGCCAGTGTCGACGTGCAGAAGACTGGACTTCTCGCTAGTCTCGGCATCAGGTTTTGATTCATTCGAAGAGGTGGGCAGTGTTCGTATCCACCCTCCGAACACAATCTCCGTGACGTTGGGGATTGTATTCACTACATGTCCATGGATGTCTAGCTGTGTGACTGTGGTGGTGTTTGGAAATTCTGAGACGCGCCTTTGGACTGCTGTTTCTGAAGACAGCAGTAGTGTTGTCCTGCTGGCGCCGACCAGCCACTGATCGACGGGGATCTCGGCGGCTGGGTCAGATTTCTTCTCCAGTGAGAAAACATGAAGTTTACCTCGGCCGGAGCCGCCGGGAAAGAAATCCTGGGCTGTCTCTACAGCGAGGGCGTTGTTTGTTAGCGCTTGTCCGAGAACCAGGTTGGGCAACTTCTCCTGGCGAACCACGTCACCCGTTCTGGCGTCAAGAACGACGACGTGAGTGCTTCGACTGTATACAGTGATGTCAGGGTAGTTCGCATTGCTTTCATAGAACGCGGTGACGTGAAGAAGTACTGATACATGCCGTCCGTCAGGGCTGGAAACCAGTGTTCCAGAGGTACGAGAATCCATCTGGTTCTCTGGTTCCGTCAAGTAAACTGTGCTGTATGTACGTGAAGGTGTTGAGCGCTGGAACGCCCTCAGTGACTTTGCCCATTGAGGATTCTTAGTCTTCGGGTCGTAACTGATGACGGCCAACGCGGATGCGTCATCTATACTGCCGTTGTTGTACTGGTAGAAGGAGGTGTTGATTCCCCCGAAGGCTGTTTGCAGCTCGAACTCGCTGAATCTGTAGTTGTGTCGACTTTCGAGGTCATCGCGTCGAGGTTGGTCCAAGTCAAGGTCGGTTACCGTAACTCGAGGAGCTTCAGGCGCGTACTGAGTATCGGACGGGTAAGGATTTAATGAGACCGCGACCAGTGATGCTGCGGCAGTGATTTGAATGAGCCGACGGCGATTCAGGAGAATGGGGGGTGTCGTGCTGGTGTGTTTTTCCATGCTTACTTTCCTGTCACCCCAAAGACTCGGAACGTACTTCCTTGAGTTGGTTTGGGATCAAGGTAGGAAGCGTCGTCAGTTCTGTCGGTGACATTGAGTGCGACAACAGTGGCCCCCGGGGTGTTCATGACAATCCTGTCGGAGGGTGGATGCTCTTCGGTGAACATTTCATGAGGATTGTATTTAAGGCCGTCTACGTAGGAGGATGGGGGTAAGTAGGTGGTGTTCGGGGCAAGTGGGATAGTAGTCTCTGGGCTCCCATCTCCGGGCTGGATGGTGATCGCGGCCATATGTGTACCCTCGTGGACCTTTGATGTGAACCCGATTCGTGCTCCGGCAATCCCGGAGTGGTGAGCAGGATCTGATACTGCCTGTGTGGAGGGGTCAAAGATGGAGGAAACTCTGGCCGCTCCTTCTTTGTTGATCGACACTTCGAAATCATCAGATGAAGTGACATCGGAGGGTGGGTAGGTGACGATGCATCCCGAGGCTATTGACGCGTAGGAGTTTAGTCCTGAGGTCACTCCGAGGGGAATGGCTGTGTGGGGCTCTGATTCATGTGCGGCTGAATCCAAGGAGATTGCCTCGGCGGATGCCCCGCCATTTGAGTTCATGAACTCGGTGTTGTATCTGGCTATCCATCCGCCGATTATAGGAATATAATGTCTGCTGTAGACGGGGTCGACTACGACTTCAGTAACTTCGGACGTGACGCTCGGATCTGTGTCGCGGGCAACTGTCAAAGTTGCGTGAGGGACGTAGTGGTCCCCGGAGTACTCATCGTAAGAGACGCCGAGGATAAAAGTATGATGTCCGGCTGAGCCCCAGTATGTGGGTGCCGTCTTTGAGTCGTCTCCGTCATGAGATGAGAGCGTCCATAGTTTTGATTTGCTGTGTAGTGAGTAGGCCGTATTCCCGTCAAGGAGGGTGGAGTCTGTCATTTGAAGTGTGCCACCGGAGTTGGTTGCCTCCAGGATGATGTCGCCAGTGAGGGCATCGAGTACTAATGTTCTGGATAAGATGCCATCATCGGGGTAGTCCAGAATGGCACTTGTCTCCATTCTTGCGGCGACATACTTCCGGTCTGGGCTGACAACCAGTCTTCCTTTCTTGTCCCGTATGTCGCCGGCTAAGTAGTGGGCTCCCAGGTGTCGGTATGACCAACGGGTCGTGCCGTCGGAAGGATTGAGGGAGGTGATTCCGTCTGCGCTCAGAACAATGGGTCCTCCAGCTCCTCCGACAATGTCCATGATGTTGACGAACTCTGCACTCCAGGCGGCGTCGCTGTTGAGTGATGTTGGTATAGAGGGAGTTTCTATGCTGCCAAGGTTGGCTGTCGTGTGTGATTCTGGTCGATGCAAGGTGGGGACTGCTACGAAGCCGGCGAAGAGCAACGTCGGCAGGATGACAATACAGAGGTAGGTGCCGCGTTGTTTAGTGCTGATGCTAAGTGGTGCAGTTTTTCTATTCTTCTTCTCCTCGCTGGCTTGACTGCTGGTTGCCGGTTGATGGAGGCGCCCCCAGTAGGTGAGGTCGCACTTGATTCTCGGATTCCGAGGAACGTAGTTTTGTATGTAGTGGAGGCTAGAATTTGCTAGAAGGGCGATGGCGATAGATGCGGGAACGCAGGGAATGATGCTCAGGGTGGGTTGAAAAAAACCGGTGACCCGATAGTCGTACCACCACTTGCTAGCCGTGATGGCTGTTGCCATCAACCCGCCGATGAGGGTGAGCGCTGCAGATATGCCAAGCCATCGGCCAGGGTGGCGTGACTGTCGTGGGCTCAGGAGCCATCCGAATATGGCGACAACTGCGAGAACAATTAAGTAAAATGTGGTTCCGACGCTGCCTACGGGGGTGCGAGGATCCCAGGCGAGCCGAGCTCCCTCAGGCCACAGTAGGTAGATGGCGGCCGTGGAGGCAAACATTGCCAAAACTCCGCCCCAGCGCAGGGCGCGCAGGGTAAGGACACCGCGTGGTGGGAAGGGCTCGCCGTCGGCCTCGCTTTCGCCGTTGTCGGTCGCGGCCTGGGCGGCCTCAACGGCATCACAGTTGGCGCTGCCTTCGGCCTCACCCGTGTCCGGCTCCGTTGAGGCCTCGTCGCTGGAGGCGGCGGTGCCTGGCTGGGTTCCGATCCCCTGGCTGCTGGGATCGGTGCTGTGCTGATCGGTGCCGTGCTTGTCGGCGTCAGGCGTGAGAGGCATGAACCTATTGTGGTGACCCATCCGTGACTATGTCAGGCGTTTGCGAGGCCATCACTCGTTTGAACGGGCCAGGCGGAACACTCCGGTGGATGGGCTTCGGGTGCTGCTCTGGGCGATCCCAGTGCCACCGGTTGAGGCGTCCTGGCCCGCGCCTCAGTTGTTCTTGAACTGCTCGAGGTTCTCGGTGTGGTGGTGACCGTCGTCGGCGACGCTGAGCCAGAAGCGTGGAGTACCTGCCTCCCGGTATCCCTTGTCGTTGATGACAACCTGGCTGATGAGGAGCCCCGGACCAGTGGGGACTCGTCGCGCCACGGCGCTATCGGTGTCGTCGTTGTAGACCGTGCCCGAGTTGGTGTCGACGACCTCCCAGTGAAGTCTCCCCTCATCGGTGAGATAGGTGCACCGCCTGATCCACCCGCCGAGAAGGATCTCGCTGGAATTGGTGAAGGAGGCCAGGTGCTTGCCGTGAAGATCAACCTGCGTCACCGTGGAGGTCGTGGCGGTGTCGTGGGAGTGGGCAGGCTGTGAGGACAACAGAAGAGAGTTCTTCCCGGAGCCTGCAAGCCACAGGCTGGTGTTGAAAGACGTTGGAGATGACGTCGTGTCCGTCAGCGAGAAGACGCTGATGCGGCCCTTGCCCGCGCCGGCGGGATAGTAGGCGTCAGCGGTCTCGACGGCGAGTGAGTCGCTGGTGAGGGTCTGGCCCAGGACCAGCCCGGAGACCTCTGCTGTGCGTACCAGCTTCCCGGAAACCGCGTCAAGAACGACGACGGTTACTCGCTGATCTCCAGGCGTAAAAGGCGTTTTCTGAGAGTGAGGTCGATACTCACTGGTGGTCTCCGGCGGGCGTAGTACCAGAGAGACATACTTCCCGTTCGGGCTGACGGTTGCGTATCCAGCAGTGCTGGATATGAGAAGGTCGCGCGCCTCCTGCTGAGCAGAGTGGGCATCAGGGCCTGATTCAGTGTATCCATAGTCTGCAACCTGCTCCGTCAGGTTGATCGCCCAGCGGGGCTCCTTGCTGGAGTCTTCAAATCTCGCCACGAGCGTTGACATTTTGTCGTCATCCATGAATCGGTAAGTGACGCAGATGTCTCCATCTTGTGCGGGAAGGTAGGAGGGAACGCGCCGGAACCTATCGTCTCGACCTTCGGACTCTCTCTTGCAGTTCTCCTTCTCGTCCGACGTGAGAGAGGTTGATGATATGTGCGATGCGGTGCTGGCGTGTGATGTGGCGCGGTTGGCGTGGCAGGCGTTCAGGGGAAGCGCGAGCAGCAGTGGGAGTACCGTCATGAGTGCTGCGCTTCGATAGCTTATGAAGGCAATGCTGTGTGGGATTCTAAACTTCATGTCGACCTACCCGGGGAACCCGTAGATTCGGAAAGACTGTGATGCTGTGGGGAGAGCGGGGGTGTTATTGATGATGGCGAGAGTGGATCCGGGGGTACTCAATGAGGAGATGTGTCGACTGTCGTCACAACTTACGGCGATGTCCTCCATGGCGGAGTTGTATTCTCCTGATCGTGGTGGATAGTAGGTTGATCCTGGCTCAACTTCTGTGAGTGGAATTATTCTGCTGTCGCCTGTTTTGATCGTGATATGACCATCGCCTGTGGTGATAACGGCGGTATTTCCTTCTGTCGTCTTGGTGACGGGTGCGCCGTTTTCAAGGCTTGTCGTGGTGATTCCTACTGCCGTGACATAGTGCGGGGACTGATCGAGTGGTGCGACCGTCGTGGTCGCAGGACTGAAGACCGTTCCGACACTGCTCGAACCCTTCCACGTCGAAGAGTCTTCAAGGTTACTGAGCTTGGTAGGCTGTCCGTCCGGCGTTGTCGCCGGGAAGACGGAGATCGTGCCGGTGGAGAGCGACGCTGGGACGTTGATGCCCAGTGTTGTTCCCAGGTCGAACGTGCGGGCGTCCGCCTCAGGTGCTTCACTGAGGGCGTCCAGGCTGATCGCGTGCGCGCGGCGAGCTTTCGCCTCTTCGTCTATATGGCCCTGCGGGGCGCGGTCGTCGTAGACGCCGATCCAGCCTCGGGCGGTGACGATGTCGCTCCGTTCCTGCTCGTGAAGGGTCCCGTTGACCTTCCTGGGCTGAGAGGGGTTGGCCTGAGATATGACTCCCAGAGAGTCGCGACCGCTGTCATACCCAAGAATGAAACTGGAGTGGCCTGCTGTGCCAGCATATTCGGTGGCAATTGGGGGTAAAAAGGTGTCATCCAGTTTGAAGTCTTTGAGATCCCACATCCGTGAGCCGTCGGTCAGGGAGTAGGCGACGGTGCCGTCAAGAAGAGCTGAATCGCTGAGCTGAAAAGTGTCGCCGTGGTCTCCAGCCTTGCGGGGGTGCTCCACAACGATCTTCCCGGTGACTGCGTCGAACACTAAGGTCCTGATCGGATATGCGCCATCCAGCTCTCGCCATTCTGGGCTCATGGACGAGTAGATGATGGGGTCGGCGGCAATGACCGCCACGTATCGTCCGTTCGGGCTGGTGATAAGCCCCAGATCCCCTGATGCGACAGGATCTATTTTGGGAGACCAGGTGAGGAACATGGCGCCGGCACGGCGGTACTGCCAGCGTGCCGATCCGTCAACGGGGTCGAGTCCGGTGATCGTGTCCTTGGTGAGGAGGATGGGACCCGCGGCCCCGCCAGCGATGTCGAGGAAGTCGTCGACATCCTTCACCCACGTCTTCTGCGCTCCGAAGGATGTGGGATAGGCGGGTAGTTGGGCGGTATCGACAGCGGGTGCTGTGGTCTGCGTGATCGTGGGGGCGTCGGGGTGCGTGCTCTTCACCATGCGATAGGGGACGCCGAAGCCGGCCACCAAGGCAATTGCGGGCAGGAGCGCGATGGCGGCCGTGCTGAGGCGGCGGAGGGGATGGATCTGAACGGCGCGGGACCATAGCTGCCGTAACCCGGCACGCCGAGGGCGGCTGAACCAGGGGTCCAGGTCCTCGGGAGCCGGATCGCCGCTGGACGGCTCCTCGGTGGGGAGGATGACTGAGCGAGCCGCCCAGAGCCCGATATGCGCCATCACGATCAACCCGCATGCCGCGATGCCCATGGTGAAGGCCAGGAGCTCGCCCAGACGGACACCGAAGGTGGAGGACGTCTCCCGCCACAGGTTCAGGACCGGAAGGCAGGCGTAGACGGTGCATGCCGCGACCGCGGCCACGGGCAGCAGCTTGAGGGCTGTGATGAGACCGGTCAGGAGCCTGCTCTTCCCGGCGGTACGGTAGTAAGGCGTTGGCCATACGGATGCACCCACGAGCCACAGCACCAGTAGCGGTGCGCACCGTTTCCATGACTGGGTGATCGCTATCTGCCCGACGCCTTTGATGCCACTGTTCCAGGCGAAAAACAGGACGACTGCCGCGATCAGGGCGATGATGCTGCCGGTGAGCAGGGCGCGCATGTACGCCAGCAGGCGTGGGTGATCGCTGAGCGCGGCATCGTCGTGATCCAGGGGCGCCGGAGATGCCTCGGTGTCGGTGCTGGCGGTCTCCTCGGCTTCAGAAGGTGAGGGCGAGGTGGGCGGAGATGATGTGGATTCCATGATGGTGTGTGGATCGTGGTGATGTCAGTGGACGGAGAATTGCTCGAGGTTCTCGGTGTGGGGGTGGCCGTCGTCGCTGGAACTGAGCCAGAAGACCGGCTTGGGTACGGTTGTCCCGTCGGGGACGTCCTGCTTGACGAGCAGTCCGGGGCCGGTCGATACGCCGCATTCAAGAACGGTCTTTCCTGTGATGTCGATTGTCTTCTTGATGCTGGGATTGACGAGTTGCTGCTCAAGCGTCTCCCAGGAGGAACTGAGGGACTTCTTCTCCTCCTCTGATGCTGTCCTGGAGCGTTGCCAAAGGTCGCTGACTGTCTTGGGGTCGGCGAGCCTGCGGATCCAACCGCCGGGGTGAACGGCAGTGGCTCCGGTGATGCTTCCGGCCGTGGTCCCGTCGATGTTCACGAGGGAGACGGTGGTAAGCGAGCATCCGAAGAGGCAACTCTCCGGGAGAAGATTGGGTGCGAGCACGAGGTCCTCCCGGGTGGCACCCACCAGCCACTTGTCGGTGGGGAAGGAGGAGGGCCGAGCGCTCGTGTCTGTCAGGGAGAAGGCGGTGACGGTTCCCTTCCCGGAGCCGGCCGGGAAGTAGTTCTGGGCAGTCTCGACGGCAAGGCTGCTGTTGGTGAGCGCCTGCCCCAGGACGATCCCGGAGACCTCGGCGGTTCGGACGGCCTTGCCGGTCTGCGCGTCGAGGACGACGATATGCGTGCGTTGGTCGGCTGCCGTCTCTCCCGACTGCTGCTCGGCGGGAAGGAGGATCAGTGACAGGTACCGTCCGTCGGGACTGACGACGACGCTTCCCGTCGACGAACGCCCCACGTTTTCCCTCATCGCACTTTGGGCGTTGTCTGCGTACGTGATCCTCTCTTGGTCGGTGACTGCAGGCTTGACGGAGAGTGCCCACTGGAATTTATCAGTGGAACGCTCCCGACTCACGACGGTGGTCGCCATTTCTTTGGTAGTGGAGCCAATCCCTCCAACTACGTATGATGTGCTCATGGTGACGACGCCACTGGCAGTCGACAACGGTTGGTTGTCCATGTCGCTGATTGAATCCTGCGGCTTGACGGCATCTGCTTCCTGTGCGGTGAGGGAGGTGATAGCGAGGCTTTGGGTGCCCTCCCTGAGGCTGCACGAGCTGATGGTGAGCGCAAGTGTCACGACTGTGAGTGCCGACAGTCTCCGGAGCGTGCAGGACGTGGGGAGGCGCAGGGGATGTGTGGCTCTCATTTCTGTCCTCCTGTGACGCCGAAGATCTGATAGGCTTCTCGGCATCTCTGGCTGTCAGTCTGTGGTCCGACACTGCAATGAACGTAACCTAATTCAGTTACATTGAGTGTGGCGATGGCGGCGCCAGGAGTCCTCATAACCGTTGTTGGTCTTTCGAGCTCGCTGTTCCGAGAGAAGAGTGGTTGGGCGGGTATGCCGTTGTCGTCTGCCAACTCTTGGGGCGAGCGAAATGTGGAACCAGGTGTGATGGGGATGGTGGTGCCGGGCGAGCCGTCACCGGGGCGAATGACCAGTGCCGCGGCGGCGGAGCCGTCGTCGGCCGGTACTTCAACAATTCCGGTGCGAGCAGCGGCAAGGCTCCGATCCTGTGACGCGGGGGTGACCGTTCGGGTGGCTGGGTCGAAGACTGCCGCGGCTCGTGCATTCTCGTGGGGGCGCTTGGAAGCCGCGTCCGCAGTGATAACGGGATAGGTGACGATGCTGCCCGAGAGGTGTGACGCCTCCGTGTTGATTCCCGAGGTCGCTCCTAAAGGGATAGTCTTGGCGTCGGCGCCGTCGACCTTGGCCAGTGCGTCCAGACTGATCGCTTCAGCCATGGGGTTACCCGAGGAATCAACCTCACCGGTGTAACGGGCGACCCAGCCTTCGATGAAGGAGCTGAAATTGTTGACGATTCCGTCCTCAAAAGTAAATTCTGACAGGATCTGCTGAACCTCGACCTCGGCGGTGGGATTGTTCTGAGGGAATACCGTGATGGATATAGCCGCCTTCTCCACTCCGGACGGGGTAATGTTGGTGGTGTGGTCCTCGTTGTAGCGCAGGATGAATGAGGCGTGTCCGGCTGGACCGGAGTAGTACACGTTAGAGCTCTCCGAGAGAGTCCACATCTGGGACCCGTCGGCGAGCGAGAAGGCGGCGTCGTCGTCGAGGACTGCGGAGTCGGTCAGCTGAAGCGTGCCGCCGTTACCTTGACGTTCGAAGACGATTTTGCCGGTCAAGGCGTCGAAGACCAGGGTGATGGCGGCTTCGCTTCCCGGGGGAGATGCGACGAACGTGTGTTGCCGGATTCGGGCGGCCACGTACTTGCCGTCGGGACTGGTAATGAGAGCGCGGCCGTTGGGGGCAGAGGAGGCGGGGACGAATGTGGCGTGCTTGCGCTCGTAGCTCCACAGGCCGGTACCGTCCGTGGGGTTGAGTGCCATGACGCCGTCGTCGGTCAGGAGGATGGGGCCACCGGCGCCTGCGACGGTGGTCAGCTCGGTGGAGGAGATCTCCTTGCTCCAGGAGGCCTTCGGTGCGAGCGACGTGGGAGGCGTGAGCGAGGCGTCGGCTGGGGTGGTGGCCATGACATGGTGGACCGGGTTGATGAGCACCCATGTTCCCGCGAGGGCGGAACCAAGAGTTAGTGCTGGGGCAATGACTATGGCCGTGAGGTAGACACGCGTGCGTCGAGGTACCCGAATGCGCTTGTACCGGGGGAGTCCCTCGTCGGTTTTCTCACCGGTCTTGCGCCGGAGACGCCCCCAGCGGCTCGGGTCATCGGGATCGCTGTTACCGACCGCAGTGGTGCGCATGCGCAGGTAGTGCAGCAGTGGGACGACGTTGAGGAAGAGCGTGGCTGAGAGCGCCACTCCAGCCAGCGCCAGAAGGAACAGGACGGAGAATCCGGTCTCCTGGTAGGTGCTCCACCACGCCAGAGTCAGGGATGTGGAGGCCGTCATGCCCAGGGCCGCCATGACCGTGATCATGACCGTCGTCAGGATGGGGCCCTTCTTCCCCCTTAAGGTGAGGCACGGCCAGACCAGCATCCCTCCGACGATCATGCAACTTGTCAGTACTGAGACTTTGCTCGGGATGAGGTCGCTGGCCGTCTTGAGCTCTCGGCTCAGCACCAGTGCGGTTGCTGCGAGCACGACGGCGCCGAGGAGTCCGCCCCATCGCAGGGCACGCAGGGTGAGGGCGCCGCGCGGTGGGAAAGGCTCACCCTCACTCTTGCCCTCGGTCTCGTCCTCGCTGTCGCCGGTGTCGGTCGTGACCTGGTCGGCCTCATCGGTATGACGGCCGGGACCGCCCTCGACCTCGCCGGCGTCCGATGAGCTGGGGACCTCGTCGCTGGAGGCAGCAGTGCCTGGCTGGGTGCCGGGATCGATGTCGGGCTGATCGGTGCTGTTCTCGGCGGCGTCGGGCGTGGGAGGCATGAGCCTATTGTGGTGACCCATCCGTGACTATGTCAGGTGTTTGCGGGGCCATCGCTCGGTTGAACGGACAAGGGAAGGAGCGCTCCGGAGGGCGGGGCTACTGGTGCGGTTTCGGTTGCTCCCGGTGCCTCCGGTTGGGGTGTCCTGGCCCGCGCCTCAGTTGTTCTTGAACTGCTCGAGGTTCTCGGTGTGGCGGTGACCGTCGTCGGCGGCGCTGAGCCAGAAGACGGGCTTGCGCTCCGTTGAGCCGTTCTCGGTGGTGACGTTCTGGTAGACGACCAGTCCGGGGCCATTCGGCACGCTGCGTTCGTCTACGGTCATGTCGGTGGTGTCCGTGGTTTGGCCGGTGTCGATGTGGACGAGCTGTTTCGGGAGTTTCCGGAGCTTCTGGCGTGCGTCCTCAGTTGCGTCATTGTTGTCCGGAGAGGCATGCATTGTGTGGAGGAGGCTGGCGGCCGCTTTCGGGTCCCGGTACTGACTCACCCATCCTCCGGGATGAACGGCGGTGACTCCAGGCAGGGTGGCGATAGTGTGACCATCGGTACCGCTCCGCGTCACGGTGTACGGGGCGCAATCCGACGTGCACTCGTAGGTCGGCACGTCCGGCGCCAGAAGGAGGTCCTGCCCTGAGGCGCCGATGAGCCACTGATCGGTGGAGAACGAGGATGGCTGCGCGCCGGAATTCTTGATCGAGAACACGTGGATGGTTCCCTTGCCGGAACCGGACGGGAAGTAGTCCTGGGCGGTCTCGACGGCGAGGCTGCTGTTGGAGAGGGCCTGCCCCAGGACGATCCCGGAGACCTCGGCGGTTCGGACAGCCTTGCCGGTCTGCGCGTCGAGGACGACGACGTGCGTGTGTCGGTCGGTCGCCGGTACTCCGCCGCTTTGCGACTCATCAGATGTCAGGATCAGGGACACGTAACGGCCGTCCGGGCTGACGATCATGTGGCCAGAATGCGATTGACTTGCTGTCTGGGCGTATCCGCCATTCGAATCCGAGATGCTGTTCGGCATCTGGAGGCTCATGACTGATGGTTCGACGGACACAGCCCACTGGAACTGATCGGTTGAGGGATCCCGGCTGACGATCCTGGTCACGTCCGTATCCGATGTCTTGGCAGCCGTGCCAGTGCTGATGAAGAGCGTGCCTCCTTTGGTCGACACCGTCTCGAGTGAAGCATCACGCAGGTCCTGCGCCGAAACGCCCTGCTTGAGGTCCTTCACGGACTGGGAGGAGAGGGACGTGAGCGTCGGCTCTTGACCGTATGCGCCGATGTCGCACGAGGCTATCGAGAGGGCCAGGGAGACGGATGCGGTCACCGCCATCATGCGGTGAGACGGAGTGCGGTCATGACGGCCTGGAGTGAGTGACGACCTCATTTTTGGTCCCCTGTGATCCCGAATATCCGATATGTGTGCGGGCATCGTTCATGCTGGTCATATTCCCCGTAGGTGCAGTATCTTTCAATGTCGTCGGTGGCATTGAACGTCGCGATGACGGCGCCAGGGACTCGCGTCGCTTGCACTCGTTTGGTGGTTTGGTCGGCTCGAGAGCTGCGCGCCAGTAGGGTGGGAGGAAGATGGGTGGAGCCGGGGGTGACGGGGATCGTGGTTCCGTCGGAGCCGTCACCGGGACGAACGGTGATGGCGACTGACAGCGAGCCATCGTCTGCAGGTATATCGACGAACTCGACCGGCGAGCCGGCGAAGCCTGGGTACTGGGTGATAGGGGTGACAGTGAGGGTGGATGGGTCGAACACCTTCTCCGTGCGTGGCTCCGACGGGAAATCTTGCGGACCGTTGTCCAGTCTGATGGGGGAGTAGGTGACGATGCTTCCGGAGCTCAAGGATGCAGCGGTGTTGATCCCTGAGGTGGCCCCCAGGGGGAAGGTCCTCGTGTCGGTGCCGTCGACCTTGGCCAGAGCGTCCAGGCTGATCGCCTCGGCCACGGGGTTACCCGACGAATCGAACTCGCCGGTGTAGCGTGCAGCCCACCCTCGAATGAAATTGACTAGGTTGGTGGGGTCATCGGGGTAATCGGGAGGATTGGCAAGCACATCATCGACCTCTACGGCAGCCGAGAGGTCCTCCTGCGGAGTGACCTTGAGGGTGATCGCCGACTTATAGGACTGGGGTGAGTCGTTATTGCGCTGATTATCGCCGTACTGGTCCAGGATGAACGATGCGTGCCCAGCAGTACCGGAGTAATCGACGCTGTCGCCATCAGAAAGAGTCCAAAGCTTCTTTCCATCGGTCAGGGAGAAGGCGCTGTTACCGTCGAGGACCGCGGAGTCGGTCAGCTGAAGCGGGCCGCCGGTGCTCATATTCTTGAAGACGATCCTGCCTGTGAGAGCATCGAAAACCAAGGTGTCGCCGGTGGATTGTACGAACTTGGGTGACAGGATTCTCAGCGCCACGTACTTGCCGTCAGGGCTGGTGATGAGCCGATGGTTGGTGGGAGAGGAACTGGGAGTGTCGAATGTGGCCTGCTTGCGGCTGTAGCTCCACACGACGCTGCCGTCCTTGGGGTTGAGCGCCATGATGCCGTCGTCGGTCAGGAGGATGGGGCCGCCGGCGCCCGCGACGGTGGTGAGTTTGGTGGAGGAGATCTCCTTGGTCCAGGAGGCCTTTGGCGCCAGCGAGGCGGGTGGAGCCAGCGAGGCGTCGGCGGGGCTCGCGGCCATGACGTGGTGGACCGGGCTGACCAGTGCCCATGTTCCGGCAATGGCGGAACCGAGCGTCAGCGCCGGGGCAATGACCAGGGCAGCGAGGCAGACGCGGGTACGGCGACATACCCGAATGCTCTCGTAGCGGGGGAGTCCCTTATCGGTCTTCTCACCGGTCTTGCGCCGGAGGCGGCCCCAGCGGCTCGGGTCATCGTCATCGCCGAGACCTACCGCGGTACTGCGCAAGTAGTGCAACAGTGTGCCTGCGCTAAGGAAAAGCGCGGTCGCGAGCGCCGCTCCAGCGACAGCCAGGAGGAACAGGACGGAGAACCCGGCCTCCTGGTAGGTGTCCCACCACGCCAGTGCCAGGGATGCTGAGGCCGTCACCCCCAGGGCCGCCATGATCGTGGTCATAATCGTCACCAGGACGGGGTGCTTCTTGTCCCTGAAGTTGAGGAACGGCCAAACCAGTAGACCTCCGACGATCATGTAACGTGGCAGTGCTGAGACCTTGCCTGGGACAAGGATGTCGGTGCCAACGAGCCCCCGGCGCAGCACCAGCGCGGTCAACCCGAACACGACGATGCCGAGGAGTCCGCCCCAGCGCAGGGCACGCAGCGTGAGGGCGCCGCGTGGTGGGAAGGGCTCGCTCTTGCTCTTGCCCTCGGCCTCACCCGTGTCCGGCGCCGTCGAGGCATCGTCGCCGGAGTCTGCAGTGCCTGGCTGGGTGCCGGGATCGATGCCGGGCTGATCGGTGCTGTCGTCGGTGTCGGCGTCGGACGTGGGAGGCATGAGCCTATTGTGGTGACCCATCCGTGACTATGTCAGGCGTTTGTAAGGCCATCGCGCGGTTGAACGGACAAGGGAAGGAGTACTCCGGAGGGCGGGGCTACTGTTGCTGCTTCGGTCGCTCCCAGTGCTTCAGGTCGGGTGCGGTGACGCCCTCAATGATGCCGAGCTTTCGTCCCCGGGTATCGACGCGGGTGAGCGTCACCGACATGTCGTCGTGCCGTCCGGTGGCCGGCGACTGAGGGGACAGGAGCAGGGCGCCGTCGTCGATCCCGGTGAGCCACTGGTCGGTGGCGAAGGATGCTGGAGCGGCGGACGTGTCGGTCAGGGAGTAGACGGTGACCGTCCCCTTCCCGTCCCCGGCCGGGTAGTAGGTCCGGGCTGTCTCCACGGCCAGGGCGTCGTTGGTCAGCACCTGCCCCAGGATGAGCCCCGAGACCTCGACGGTGCGGACCGTCTCCCCGGTGGCGGCATTGAGCACGAGGACGTGGGTGCGCTGAGCGGCGACGTCGAGCGGGTTGTGGTCGTCGTCCGAGTCGTGAAGCACGGGCCTCATCTGCGGTGGACGCAGGACGAGGGAGACGTAGCGGCCATCGGGGCTGACGACGGCGTAGCCGGCTGGCCGCCACGCGAGGAGGTCGTGGGCAACGTCCTGGGCAGAGCTGCCGTCGTCGTCGAGCCAGTCGACGACGGCCGGCTTGATCTCACGCGCCCACAGCACCGAGCCGTCTGCGCCGCGGTACCTGGCGACGATGGAGCTGTTCGCCCCCGACCGGTCCTGTCTGCCGCGTTGCGCCTTCTCCTTCTCCGTCAGTTCCTGAGCTGAGACGTGGAGGAAGTCCTTGCCGATGGGTGTGGAGTAGTAGTCGGTGCTGGTGGGAGTCTCCGAGACGCGCTCCTTGACCTGTGAGGCGCTCAGGGCGGTGGACTCCACCTGCTGCAGCTGCGAGGGGTTCGGGCTGCAGGCGCTCATGGCCCCCGCGAACAGGATTCCCGCAGCCAGGGCTGAGCCGGTGAGGCGCCGGCGACGGAGGTGAGGGCGTGTGCTGGTCATGATGAGGCTCCTGAGATGCCGAAGATGCGGAAGGAGTGGGAGCCCTTGTCCGGGCCGGTGGCCATGATGACGAGGGTTGTTCCCGGCGTGCTCAGGGTGGTGAGCAGTGGATTCGACGACGGCGACGGATCCTCGATGGTCCACACGTGCCGAGTTCCGGGCGCGTAGTAGGTGGAGCCCGCGGGCACGTCCACCGTCGTCGGGGTGCGCTCCCCACTGCTGACGCTCAGGACGCCGCCACCACCAGACTCGGCGCGGGCGAGACCGGCGTAGGACAGGATCCCCGCCTCCTGCGCCGAGTGGGAGACGGTCCGGGTCTGCGGGTCGAAGATCGCGGCGACGGCTCTACCGCCCTCGAAGTCCTTGGGGGACTGCGGCGCATCGAGTACCGAGTCGCCCTGTGCCCGTCGAGGCAGAGTCGTCAGCGTGCCCGTGGCGCGGGAGGCTGCGCTGTTGGTTCCGGAGGTCAGGCCCAGGTCGTAGGTACTGGTGTCGGCACCGGCGACGCCGGCCATGGCGTCAAGGTTGACGGCCTGCGCCGCCCAGCCCGTGGGGGAGGTCTGGAAATCGATCGGCGTGGGAGTCTGAGTGAAAGCGGCCACCCACCCGTCGTTGATGTCCGGCTTGCCCCAACCGTTGGTGACCAGTGGGGCGCTCTCACGGCGCGTGACGGGGGAGGTGTCCGCCATGAGTGTGTAGGTCGCATACGGTCCGCGCCAGTCTGGTTCTCCCTCGGGACTGCGCGGTACGCCCCCGAGGAGGAAGGTGGAATGACCCGCCGTGCCCCAGTAGGGCCGGATGCCAGGTCCGGTGGAGACCTCCTCCTCGTCGATGGACCACAGTCGGGAGCCGTCGGTGAGCGAGTAGCCGGTGGCGCCGTTGAGCAGGACGGAGTCGGTGAGCTGGAGGACGCCTTCCTGCATGAAGCCCTCATAGGTGACGCGCCCGGTCACCGTATCGAGGACCACCACCAGGGGGTCGACGCTCATGCCCTCCGGCTGCTCGCCGTCGGTGGCATCGAGGGTCACCGCGAGGTGACGGCGGTCCGGGCTCGAGTGGCAGCGGATGAAGCGCGCGTGCTTGCGCGAATAGGTCCACCGGGTCGAGCCGTCGGCGGGATTGAGGTCGACGACGCCGTCGCTGCTCAGGACGACCGGCCCGGCAGCACCGGCCACCACGTCCATCATGCCGTGGATGTCCTGCGACCAGGCCGCCGTCGAGGCGAAGGACCGAGGCAGTGCCGGAAGCGCAGAGGTGTCCATGCTCGCAGCGGTCGACGGCGTGACCCGGCTCGCGACCAAATGCGGAACCGTGGCCGCTGCCCCGAGGGCGAGCGGCGGAACGACGATGAGAACGACCGCGCAGAGGACGGAGCGCCACGAGGGCCGGGGCAGCCGAATCCTCCGCAGGCCTCCCAGCCGCGCCCTCAGGTGCTGCTTCTGCGGCGGCGGGAAATAGGTGGCCCGGGTGGCACGAACCAGGAGATCGGTCGCCGCCAGCAGGCCCAGACCCAGCGCCCCCACCGCCAGCGTGAGCAGCTGGTCGATACTGACCGAGGTACTGCGCAGCTGGGCGTGCCACAGGCGCAGAAGGACGACGGTGAAGCCACCCGAGAACACCAGGAAGCACAGCGGTTGGAAGAGGACCGTCTTCCTGACGAGCGCTCGCGGTGAGGCGGGATAGCTCTTCAAGGCAAAACGCGCGGTCTCCCTCCACTTGAAGTAGCCGGCGATCCATATGAGCGCGGCCAGGCCGCCGACGAAGCCCCCGACCGCCTTCATCGCGTGACCGAGATCCCTCAGCCCGCTCTGGTAGACGAGGAACAGCACGGCCATCGACCCGACCGCCAGGAGCCAGCCGAGGCGCAGGGCCCGCAGAGCCCGCAGCATCGTGAGGATGCGTCGTGGAGGATCGGGCGCCGGCCTGTCTGAGGCGCCAACGGAGTCAGCGGCCTCCGCGGTCTCTGCGGTCTCGGTGGCCTCCGCGGCCTCCGCGGACTCGGCCGAGCCGACGGGTGCAGGGGACTCGGTGTCCTGTGACTGGTCACTGTGCTGATCGGTCATCGTGCTGTCTTCCGTGCCGCTACTTGCTGGTGAACTGCTCGAGGTTCTCGGTGTGGGGGTGGCCGTCGTCGGCGGCGCTGAGCCAGGAGACTGGGGTGGAGGTCGTCTTCCCGCTCGCGTCAGTGGTCGTCCGGCTGACCACCAGCCCGGGTCCGGTGGGGACTCCCCGGTCGTCGACGATCGTTCCGGTGACATCCACGCTGCTTCCCGTGGAGACGTTGACGACCTGCCGCGTCAGGCTCTGCAGGGCGGCGTTGAGAGAGGCCGGTTTCTCCTTCTTGCCCGTCGCCGCGTGGTTGGCTGAAGCATTGACGGCTGCCGGGTCACTGACCTGCGTGACCCAGCCGCCGGGGTGCACGGCCTCAACACCCTTGATGGTTGCGCGGACCTTCCCGGAGGTATCCACCTGGGTGACCGTCGATGCGCCGGAGTCGCTTGACGGGTAAGGCGGCTGCGGTGACAGCAGCAGCGAGTCGGTCCCGGTCCCCGCCAGCCACTGATCGGTGGCGAATGACGAGGGTGGGGAGGACGGGTCGTCCAGCCCGAAGACATGGACCTGGCCTTCCCCCGTACCGCTGGGGAAGTAGTCGTTGGCGGTCTCCACGGCCAGAACTCTGTTCGTCAGACCCTGCCCCAGGATCACTCCGTTGAGCGACTCAGTGCGCACCACGGTGCCGCTGCTGGCGTCCAGGACAACGACGTAGGACTCCTGCTCGGCGAGCCTCTCATCGAGCTGTCCGCGATGAGGCGTGAGGATGAGGGAGACGCGGCGCCCGTCGGGGCTGACGACGATCTCTCCGCTGGTGCGGGACTTCAGTGGGTCTGAGACGTTCTGCTGCGGGGCGTCTGCATTCTTCAGCGCATCGCGCGATGCGCCCGGGGGCGTGATCGCCACCGCCCACTTCAGGGCGCCGTCTGATCGGTTCCGGCTGACGAGGGTGGTTCCCGCGGGCTTGCGATGGTTCTTCTCCCAGTTGATGAGCACCGTGATGGTGCTGTTCTCAGTGGGAAGCGTTGGGAACTCCATGTCCGGGCCCGTGTTGGCGTCGGCCTCAATGCTCGTGACCTGCTCGGCGGTGAGCGCGGTGGCCTTGACGGTGACCTTCTGTGTGGTCTGGATCGGGGCTGAGGTCAGCTGACCGGCGCAGGCGCTCAACGGGAGGACCAGCAGTGCTGCGGCAAGGAGCAGCCGGGGGGATCGACGTCGATGGTGCCCAGGTGCCGCGGACGTGCGGTGGGGGTGCCGGGCGGCTTGCTGGCTCATGACGAGGTTCCTACCAGTCCGTAGAGACGAATGCGTGTACCGGTGGTCTGCCTCTCGTAGGTGGGGCGCAGAAGCACGATGGTGACGCCCGGCGCGCTGAGTGCGCTGATGCCGTCGTTGCCTCCTAGCATGTTGACGGGGAAGTCGTCAAGGCCGGCGTTGGGACCGCCTGCTCCTGGAACGAAGGAGACTGTACCTTTCTCCAGGGGGATGGAGGTGGCTTTCGACTTGTCTCCCGACTGAAGGCTGATGCGTCCCTGCCCGTCGTCGGCCCGGGTGACCCCGACGGCGGTGACGAGCCCCGGGTCCTGGGAGGCTGCCAGCACAGCACGAGTCCTGGGGTTGAAGGTGGTGGCGACGGTGGACCGGTCCTTCCAGGTATCGGGAAAGCGACTCTCGTTCGGTTCGACCGGGTCGGGTGCGATCTCCGGCAGGACGGCCAGCCTCCCGGAGAGGAGGGACGCCATCGGGGCGATGCCGAGGGTCTGGCCCAGGTCGTAGGTGTGGGTGTCGGCGCCGGGCACCTTCGCCAGGGCGTCAAGGGAGACGGCCTGGGCGCGGTGGGCCTTCGAGTAGTCCCACTCGGACCCAGTGGACTCGTCCTTCGTGGCGTCGGGGTAGGTGACTGTCCAGCCCTCGACGATGAGCGGCTCCAGGTTGGCGAAGGCGACTGGAACGTCCCTGACGACTCCGTGGGGGTTGGTATCCGGGACGAGTGTGAAAAGGCCGATCCCGTTGGGGCTACCGGGGATTTTCTCCGCGAGAATGAGGCTGGCGTGCCCCGCTGTGCCTGTGTACGTGGAGCCTTCCTCGGAGAGGTCGAGGTCGACGTCGCTCAGCTGCCACAGGACGGAGTCGTCAGCCAGCGAGTAGACGGTGCTGCCGGCCAGGAGCACGGAGTCGGTGAGTTGGACGGCCTTGCCGTCGTGGAGGTGCTCGTTGGTGACGCGTCCAGTCACGGTGTCCAGGACGACGGTGAGGGCCTGCTTCACACCGAGATCGCCGCCGGAGCTCTTGCCCTGGAACTCCAACTCCCCGAGCGTCAGGGCGACGTGGCGCCTGTCCGGGCTGGTGATGAGATAGGGACGCTCACCAAGGACACCGTTGACACGTCCCCCGTACTGGGCGAACTTCTTGCCCTGGCGGTGGTAGTCCCAGCGGATCTTCCCAGTGGAGGGATCCAGGCTGATGAGGCTGTCATCGGTGAGGACGAGGGGCCCGGCGGCCCCTGCGATCACGTCCAGCGCGGAGGGGATGTCGTGGGTCCAGGTCACCTGAGACGGGAAGGAGGTCGGGTAGGAGGGCAAGGTGGCAGGGGCGGCCACAGGGATCGGGCGGGGCCGGTCCCAGTTGTGGGCGAGGTAGGCGCTTGCGCTGAGCACGAGGGCCGGAGCCAGGAGGATCGCCACCAGAACGATGCGTGAGCTCCAGGAGCCGGCGCTCCGGAGGTGGGCGGGTAGAAAGAGACGAGCGGACCTGGCACGCAGTCGTGAACGGAGCGAGGAGGCCTGTGCGACCTCGGGGAAGAAGGAGCGGGTGACGCGGTGGAGAAGATCGAAGGCGAAGAAGGAGCCCATCCCCAGGGCCGCCATCGCGAAGGCGAGCAGCTCGCCGGCGCTGGCGTCCAGCGGCATGAACATGTCGTGCCACAGACCGAGCGCGCCTCCGGCGCTGAGCAGGCCGCAGGCGGCCACCCCGGCAACGGGCAGGAGCCGCTTGATGATGCGTCGGCAGGACTTTGCCCGATGCCGCCAGTCGACCCAGTACTCGGCACGCTCCTGCCAGGCGAGAATGCCGATCCCCCACAGGACGAGCGCCGTGACCAGCGGCGCGAGGCCGAGGTAGAGGAGCACCCACCGCATCGTCAGATCAGCGCGCCATGCCAGGTAGAGGCCGGCCGCCACGAGGACGGTGAGCACTGAGCCGACCTTCAGCGCCCAGAAGAGGCCCTCGATCCGCCGCGACCAGACCTGACGGCGCTCCTGGGGCGTGCGGGGGCGCCGACGGCGGGCAAGAACTGACGGCGAGGAGTAGGGATTCTCTGAGGTGAGGGGAGTGGGAGCCGCGAGAGGCTCCGTGTCCTCTCCGGGGCGCTGATCGGTCATCGTGCTGTCTTTCGTGCCGTTACTTGCTGGTGAACTGCTCGAGGTTCTCGGTGTGGGGGTGTCCGTCGTCGTCGGCGCTGAGCCAGAACTGCTGGGAGCTGCCGTCGGCGGCCTCATGGCTGATGAGCAGGCCGGGGCCGGTGGGGACACCGACCGATTCGGCCCTTCCTCCCGTGAGGTCGTGCGTGCTTCCCGAGTTCAGGTCGACGATCTGGGTGGGCAGGGCGTTCCAGGCGGCTCGCGTCTGGTCATCGTCCTTTCCGACCGTGCTGGCGGCGAGTGTGGCCGCGGCGGCAGGATCGCTGAAGCGTTGAAGCCATCCGCCGGGGTAGACCCGATTGACGCCGGTGATGGTTCTGCGCACTGTGCCGTCCGTACCCATCTGGGTCACCGTGAACGGGCGAAACCGGGTGCTCCAGTCGTTGCCGTTGGTGGGGGAGTACGGGGACAGGAGGAGTGAGTCCCGGGAGGCGCCGATGAGCCAGTGGTCGCTGGAGATGGTCGATGGCTTGCCCGCGAGGTTGCTCAGCGAGTAGACGGAGATGACTCCCCGACCCTCGGCTCCCGGGTAGTAGTTCTGAGCGGTCTGGATGGCCAGGCTGTCGTTGGTGAGGACCCGCCCCAGGATCAGCCCGGAGACCTCCACCGAGCCTTCGAGCGTCCCCGTCTCGGCACTGAGGACGACGACGTAGGTGCGCTGGGCCGAGAAGTCGTCGTCGTGAGCCGTCCGGTGCGGTTGGAGAATGAGCGAGATGTGCTTCCCGTCGGGACTGACGACGCCCACGCCGGAGGACTCCTGCTTGAGAAGGTCGTAGGTCTGCGTCTGGGTGGTCGAGTCGCGGTCTCGGTCGCCCAGGTCGCTGGTTCTAAAAATGGGGTGATTGAGGCGGGTGGCCCACTGAAGGGTCTTGGTCTTCGGCTCGTCGTCGGTGCTCTCAGGTTTGTTGCTGGTGACGACTCCTGAGGACAGAGAACCATCATCGGATTCGGGTAGTGAGTTTTCCGCGCTGACCGTCCCGTAGCGAGTGGGCAGGTCGCGGACATAGACGGAAGAGAAGTGCTTCCGCTCGGACTCCACCTGATCAGGGCTGAGCGGTGTGACGGAGACTCCCGCCGACGGCGTGGTCGCCACGGTCTTGGGGGCCGAGGAGCCGCAGCCGGACAGTGGTAGTGAGACGAGGAGCGCTGTCACCAGGGCGTGGGCGGCGCGGCTCGCCGCCGAACCGGTGCGGTGACGGCGCATCGAGGGCATGGGGGCGGGCTTCGTCGCGTGTGTCGTGTGGCGCATCATCGGGCTTCTCCTCCTACGGCGTAGATGCGAGAGGTGCCGGTATACCGTGTGCCTGTCCGAACCATGATGATGGTGGCGCCGGGAGTACTGACTGCGGTCACCAGGCTGTCTTCATCGTTGCCGTTGGCCAGTGCCAGATCCTTGAGCTGAGGGTTGTAGAGCTTGTCTCCCGGTGGAGCGAATGTTGTGCCTGGCACCAGGGGGATTGATACGCCCGATGACCCGTCTGCGGGTTTGATGGTGATCTGTCCCTCGACGGCTTCACCCACGGCGGTCTGGGTGATGCCGACGGAGGCGGCGGCCAGCCCCGGTGTCTTCGCCGCCGTCGTCACTGCCAGGGTCCGAGGGTTGAAGACGGAGCCGACAGTGCCGGAGGCCTCCCACAGGAGAAGGTCTGAGTCCACGTCATTCTTTGGTTTCTCAGCCGGGAGAGGTGGGAGGGTCACGAGGGTCTGCGACTTCCTGGAGGTGACCGAGTTGACCTTGGAGGTCATGCCGAGATCGTAGGCCCGAGTGTCTGTCCCGGGGACACCGGCCAGACCGTCGAGACTGACTGCTTGGACCTCCCTATCCTGTAGGCCCTCCTCGGACCATGAAGGCTTGACCTGTTTCCCGTCGGGTTTGTCAATGACCACCCAGCCGTCGATGACAACGGGGCTGTCGTCGACGTTGGACCCGCCGGTGGTCTGAGGGGGTGACTGGGGGGTGAGGTCAGGAAGCTCATGCGTGGCAGTGGGATCGTTTTGGGGGACCGCAACGTTATGGTCTCCCGAGGGGAGACTGAGGACGAAGGCCGAGTGCCCGGCTGCGCCGGAGTAGGCGGCCTGAGCGGATTCGGCTCCTGAGACGCCGTCAATGGTGAGTTTTCGAAGGTCCCACATGGTTGACCGGTCCTTCAGCGAGTAGGCGGTGGTGCCGTAGAGGGCCGCCGAGTCGGTCAGCTGGAGGGGGTTGTCGCCGCGCCAGTCGAAGACCGTTGCCCCGGTGATGGTGTCGAGCACGATGGTGGTCTTCGGCGTCGAGGCGTCGAGGTCTCCGTCCGTGTTGATCAGGGATGTGTAGACGACCGGCTCTTCGAATCTCATCGCCAGGTAACGCCCGTCGGGGCTGGTGATGATGTCTTTCGCTGTTGAGCCCTTGCGCTGATAGCTCCATCGGTTCGAGCCGTCACGAGGGTCGAGCCCGGTGACTCCGTCAGATGTGAGAACGATGGGGCCGGCGGCGCCGGCGATCACGTCCTGTCCGCTCGCCAGGTTCTTGGTCCACATCTCCGTCGAGGCGAAGCCGGTGGGGTACGCCGGCAGCTGGGCGGCGTTCGCTGACGGGCCCGTGGTCTGGGTGATGGTGGGCCGGTTGGACGCCGTCGGGTGGCCGCGGTAGGGGACGGCGAAGGAGACGACGAGCGCTACGACGGGAACGAGGGCGAGCAGGGCGCGAGGGCCCAGAGTCCGGAGGGAGGAGCGCCACGGTCCCCGCAGCTGATCGCGCAGGTCGTGTATCCGCGCCGAGATCGGATTGGGTTCGTACAGCGATTTGTCGGCATAGGGCTCGAACAGAGCACGTGAGGCCCGCAGAAGAACGTCTGTGGACAGCAGCAGGGCGAAGGCGGCGATCCCCATGGAGTAGGCCAGGGCCTCGCCGAGGCTGACCGCGTAGGTGGAGAACACGAACCTCCAGAGACTGACGATCGGGAGGACGGCGTACACGGCAGCGGCCGGGACCAGGACGGCGGGTAGGAGCATGAGCGCTGAGCGGGCCGCGGTCAGGACCCTGTTGCGCGTGCTGCGGCTGTCATGGCGAGGCTCGGGCCAGAGGACGACCCCGCACGCCCACAGGAACACGGTCAGCGCCAGCCCCTTCCAGGACAGCAGGGGGAGCTTGAGCAGCACCTTGGCGATCCCGCTGCCGTAGATGACGCAGAGGGCGGCCGCGGCCACCATGCCGAGGAAGCAGCCGAAACGCAGCGACTTCAAGGCAGCGATGATGCGCTGATGGCGGCGTCTGCGCCGGTTGAGGGCCGCATCGGCCTGGTTGGCGCTGTGGCTGGAAGCGGAGGGGGAGTCGTCGATGGGGTGGTCGACGTCGGTGGCGGGCGGCATGGTGGGCAGTCTTTCCTCAGGGTGGCTTGGGCGTTACTTGGTGGTGAACTGCTCGAGGTTCTCGGTGTGGGGGTGGCCGTCGTCGTCGG
>ERZ772940.314-NODE-314-length-24595-cov-5.10416_pt1 | contig 24595 bp, 23 predicted proteins | sample MGYA00511682_ERZ772940 | MGnify/ENA primary metagenome ERZ772940 (study PRJEB29015, sample SAMEA2737922) | human oral metagenome | biome: human oral; feature: human-associated habitat; material: dental | place: China | collected 2031 ... | reverse complement strand
TCATGAAGCGTAATAAGTGTCTAACCTAGTGTCAACTTTTGGGTTGGAATGTAGGATGTGGTATGATGTATAGGTATGAGAGGCAGATCGTCATTTGTCTTCACTATCTTACTTATGATCGGCGATGCCTTAGCTGTAGTCAGCGCCTATAGTATCGCTTTTATCCTCCGAGTAAAGATCAGTGGTACACCCATTCACAACTCCATCCCCGCTAACACTTATCTCCAATCTCTCCTTCTATTAGTTCCCTTTATCATCATAATTTTCAGTGTGATCGGTCTCTATCAGACTAGCCAACGTCGTACCGCCAGCTCAACCGTTGGACGCCTACTGCTGGGGGCATTCCTAGCTATGATCTTCATGGTCTTCATCGACTATTTTTACGCTGAGCATGTCTTCCCGGCTAAGAAAGTCCCCCTCTATGGCCTAGCGATATCCATCGTCCTCTTAGGATTAGTGCGGGGATTGCTCTACTTGGGACGCTATCTACGCAACCGAAGCAACATTGGGCTACCTAATGTCTTAATCGTTGGCGATAATGAAACAGCTAAATTACTAGTGAGAGATATTAAGCGACCGGGTAGTAGCTATCACCTGCAAGGTGTCGTCGGTGATGGACGATTAAAATGGACTAATTACAAGACTTTCGATGAGGCAGTAGCCAACTTCCTGCCTAATATTATCATCCAGGTCACTACCACCGAGAAACCTAAGGTTGACAGCAAGATTCTGGCTTTTGCTCAGAAGCATTACATCGACTTTATGTTTGTCCCTAGTGATGTCAACGATTTATCAGACCACCTGGAGACTGAGTTATTCATGGGTGATATCCCAGTCATGATCGTCGAGCCTACTCGTCTGATCGGTTGGGGGCGTATCATCAAGCGGCTATTTGATATCGTCGCCAGCTTCTTCGCCATCATCATCTTGTCACCGGTTTTTCTCTTAGTCTTCATCGCCGAGAAGCTAACTGACTACAAGGTTAGTGCCATCTTTCATCAGGTGAGACTAACTAGAGGTGACCAGCTTTTCACTCTCTATAAGTTCCGGACTCAGTATGCCAAGTATGACGGCACTACTCCCGAGCAGGCTTTCAAGCGAATGGGGAAGCCCGAGCTAATCGAGAAATATCGGGCTAATGGTGACTTCCTCGATGACGACCCCAGAGTTACCCCGATCGGTCGTTACCTGCGTCGTTTTTCTCTAGACGAATTGCCTCAACTCTTCAACGTGTTAAAGGGCGATATATCGCTAGTTGGACCCCGAGCATTGATCCCTCAAGAGTTAAACAGATACGAGCAGAAGCACAAGATCCTTAATGTAAAGTCCGGCATCACCGGATTAGCTCAGATATCCGGTCGACGAGATTTACCTTGGGAGCAACGACGGAAGCTAGATATTTATTACGTACAGAATTGGAGCTTCGGACTAGACATCCAGATCTTATTTAAGACCGTCTGGCAAGTCTTTACTAGCCGAGGCGCCGTCTAGTAGCTTAGCGCTTAGCAGTGCTAGTACTAGATAAATATGCAGGGCATTAGGCAACCCGCTAAAGAAGCACCACTGCGCCAGGTAGGCAACCAAGATAACTAGTGCTAAATGATCTCGTCGCCGAGAGCATAATCTCCCATACAGTACCACTAGTCCACCTAGTAAAACTAGACCGATCAACCCTCGCTCTAACAAGACTTCGACAAATTCATTTTGGACTATCTCCTTTTGATACGGACTTCCCGTCTGCCGAGCTAAGACTATCCCGGCTGAGCCCAGTCCGGTGCCAAAAAGTTGCTGACCGAGCTGGTTAGACCGCCAAGCAGCCAGAGCAGTCTTCGTCAGGCTTAGTCGCACGTTAGTCGACTCAGCAACGTAGCCATGATAAGCCGGCTGTTTATCGTGATCTTGAGGAATCGACGGCAGGGGAGTCGGCGATTTCCGCTGGTAGGGGAGTCGGACGATTCCCATTGATAGATGATTCAGACTAGTCGATACCGCCTGAGTAAAGCTACTGTCGATCCGTGGATTAGCACTAGCTAGAGTACCTTGACAGACCAGGCAGACCACTAGAGATAAGGCGACCAGCCCTACTACTGCCAGCTGACGACGCCACTTTCTGACTAACAAGATCATCACTACCAAGCTAGCCAGATAGGCATAGATTGCCCCTCGGGATAATGTTAGCCATAAGATGGTTAACATCAATACTAGTAGCAATGGTTGTTTAGCATAGCTATGCTTCCCCTGCAAGGTTAGATAAGTAATATAGAGAAGTGGCGCTAATAGTAAGCTGCCTAAGAACTGCGGCTCGATCGCCAGTAGATTTGGCCTGATGAAGCCAAACTGTCCCGCCACGCAGCCGACACACAACCCGAGGCTATGGCGATTAGTGATGACAAATGTCCCTAAGACCATCTGGGTAATCGCCAAGAGGCAAGCCGAAATCGTCGCCCAGATAGCTACTCTCACTAGCTTTGGTAATAGCTGGCACAGCAGACGACGCTCAGCCACTAATGCAAGAAAGACTAGGTATAGCACGACATACACAGCAAAAGTCAGTAGACCTCTAGTACGATTGTCCGACCAGATTACGCATAAACCTGACCAGCCAACAAAGGCGCTAGCCAGCCGGACCAGCCCCGACTGCCTCAGCTCCGACCGATAGCGCCAAACTCTCGGTAACCCGACAATTGCTAATATCACAACATAGATCAGCGTCAGCGACAGCTCGTAGTTCATCGTGCCATCTTCCGCCAGACTAATCCGTGGTAAATAAGAGAACCAAATCATAATTGGCGCCATGAGCCAGAGCCGTTCCAATAGTGACAAACGTCGAAATGTCTTGAGTTTGCTTAAGATTAATCTTGATTTACTAGTCACTGCTCTATTATCTGCTCAATATTCTTCTGAAAATGATCTGCCGAAAAGCGTTCAGCTGATTTAATCACTTGCGCTTTCTTAAATTGTGCGACGTTAAATCTTTTTATTCCTTCCGCCAAACTATCAACCGTTTGTTCTGGGAAAAATAGCCCGTTTACCCCGTCTCTGATAATATCAGCCGATCCGCCACGCCGGAATGCCAGTACCGGTAACCCGCTTGCCAACGCTTCGACCGGTACGATACCGAAAGGCTCTAGGCTAGGAAAAATTAGCCCCTTAGCTGACCGATAATATTTAACTATCTCTCCCACCCCATCATACTTAGGTAGGAACTTGATCTGTGAGTTACCCCCCGCTAGTTTCACCAGTGAATTATGTTCCGGTCCACCACCGATCACCAGTAGGTTCTCTCCGGTTTCCAGGCAAGCTTGGATAGCTAAGTCAAATCTCTTCCAGTTCACCTGCCGACCAGCTACGACATAGAAGTCTCCACCCTTAAATAGCTCCTGGCGGATCTGACGAATATCCTTCGCTTTTACTTGCTGACTAGCTAGCTTGATCTGGTCTACTTGAGCTAAGGGAAATAACACTTGGCTGGGTCGACCATAGTAACGCTTGATCTCATCTGCCACATAGTGTGAATTAGCCAGCAAAGTATCGGAGCGCTGAGCCGCTTGCCAGTCCGAGCGACGCATCGGCTTGACTAGTATCCTTAGCCCGAAACGAGCCAGCCAATTCAGCTTACCGAAGCCGGGGTTATCGATATATTGATCATACATACCCCAGTAATACTGGGTAGGCGGACCCTGCAGATAGGCAATATGACGAGTACCACTTGCCACCTTGATACCTTTACATTCAGCGTTACAAACTGAGATAACGATATCATAGCCGGTCAGACGTAAGTGATTAAAGTAGTGCGCCCGCAAAGGAGCGATGAATTTACGTAGAGCTCTAGGTAGGATATTTAACCAGCCCGTAATCACTCGTTTACCCTGAAACTTAGTAGCCGAACGAGGACGATACTGTGAAGTATAGATCGGTGCTTCGGGAAAAATCTTAGTTAGCTCTAAGAGTACTTGTTCTGCCCCACCAATCTCCGTCAACCAATCACAGACTAGAGCTATGCGGGGGTGATTTAACTTTGGCATTAGTTTAATTTTATCATTTTTTCAAATACGGTAGTACCATAGTGTATTTACGTAACGGTAGTAGACGTGCTATGATAAACATAAGTAAAAAAGGAATGATTATGAAAATACGTAAACACTCGAACAGAAAAATAATCATCATCACATTAGTAGTGCTGGCACTTATAGCGGGTGGCATCACTTATGCGGCAGTTACCCACAACCGGACAGCTAAAAGAGACCAGGCCAAAGAAGTTAAACAGGATAGTCACAAGAAGACTATTAAGACGAGCGATAATCATACCGATAAGACCGTGACTACCGAGAACGGCAAGACGAATCAACCACATTCGACTAATCAAGGTACGGGGAAAGCACCGGCTCGCTATGAGGGTGGTAGTACTCAGAGTCAGCCTTCTCTGACTGGTTCAGTTAGCATTGCCACTCCGGTCAATGAGACGATGAGAGTTCGAGTGACTATTAATCAGTGGATTGACGATCCTAATGGAAAATGTGAACTAACCCTAACTCGCTCTAATGGGCAGACTTATACCGACCGGGCTAAACTAATCGCTAACCCGCAGACCTCTAGCTGCTACGGTTGGGATATCCCGGTTAGCAAGCTGGGACAGGTTAAGGGTCATTGGGTCGTTAAAGTGGTAGCTAGCGGTGGTGGCAAGACTGGTACTATTACTGACGAGGTAGATCTATGAAAGATGATGGACTAAAGATAACCGCCCACAAGTCACGACTGACGATAGCTGTGGTACTACTAGCGAGTATACTTTGCTGTAGTCTGATGATATATACGCTATTTCATTCCGGTAAACAGGCTAAGGCTTATCTGGCTGGCTATGACGATAGTAATATCATGACTGACTTCGTCATGAGTAATACTACTACTATGAGTGAACGGAATATCTGGGACTTCCTTCATAGTAAGAATCCATGTAATGATCGTAACTTGGCTAAGGCGGTCAAGGGATATCACTACAATATCAGGGATGGTCACTTCGTTTGTATGGCAGATGAAATGTTTAGCGGTCAGACGACTTCGCATATCATCTGGCAAGCGGCTCAGGATTATCACATAAACCCCCAAGTTCTACTAGTTGTACTAGAGAAAGAACAGCGGCTAGTCAGTGATACCTTCCCTAGTAATCTTGAGTACAATCACGCTACAGGCTTTAATTGTCCGGATGACGGCAAGGGTTGTCGACCGGAACATGCTGGTTTCATTAATCAAGTTCGCTCGGCGGCAGCCTTCTTCCGTGAGGTACTTGATGGTGGTTGGAGCAACTACCCGGCTTACGAGACGAGTAATATCTTATATCATCCGAATCGTAGTTGTGGTTCGAAGCGAGTTTACGTAGCGAACCGGGCTACCTCTGCTCTTTATCGCTATACTCCTTATGTGCCTAATCAGGCAGCGCTCCGGGCTAATTGGGGCTACGGTGATGCTTGTAGTGCCTATGGTAACCGTAATTTCTATAATATGTTCACCAATTGGTTTAGTAGTACACGTCAGTATGACACTAAGGGAGCTATAAGGGAACGATATAACCAGATAGCTCAGCAACTAGGTCAACCAATAAATGCCGAATATTGTCCCGAGAAAGACACTTGCTGGCAAGATTTTAGGTATGGCGTAATTATCTGGCACGAAGGTACTGGCGCCTGGGAGTCTAAAGGCGGTATTAGAGAGCGTTGGGCTAGAATGGGTTACCAAGGCGGTGCTATGGGATATCCCACCGGACCGGAGGTTTGGGATGGCCGAGGTTGGTGGCAGAATTATGAGCATGGCGCTATAGTCGGTACAGCAAAGCTTGGTTTCTGGGAGTCTAAAGGCGGTATTAGAGAGCGTTGGGCTAGAATGGGTTACCAAGGCGGTGCTATGGGATATCCCACCGGACCGGAGGTTTGGGATGGCCGAGGTTGGTGGCAGAATTATGAGCATGGCGCTATAGTCGGTACAGCAAAGCTTGGTTTCTGGGAGTCTAAAGGCGGTATTAGAGAGCGTTGGGCTAGAATGGGTTACCAAGGCGGTCAGGCAGGATATCCGACCAGCTCAGAATACTATGATGGAAATCAGACCTGGCATCAAGAATACGAGCATGGGGTAATAACTTTCTCTAATTACACCGGAAGTCACTTTACTAAGAAGTAAACTAAGTTTAGGATCGTACTCTTCGATATATTTTGCCACCCATAGTGCGCAAACGACTGCCACTCGGCAATAAAGTCCTGATAAGAGTGCGCCGTAATGAGCCGACCGGAGCAATTCGATCTCGTAACGAAACGCTTCTTCCAGCTCTTTGAGATGTATCTTTACGACTTATCACAAGTAACATCCACAGACTACAGCTTGACATTACTTTATAAAAATCAAGCATAAACATAGTTTTACCATTGACAATGGACTGCGGAACGAATTGACCAATCTTATATGATGTTTTAGTATTATTCCATTCTTGATACAATTTAATCGGAGTGAAGAAATTACCAATATGGTTAACTGTATTACCGGTAGGTATCTGATAGTTCCACTGTTGTCCGATTAACTCGACTTTACCGTATAAGTAGTTAAATATATCTTCGCTACTAAACTCTTGGTGCAGACTATTATACTCAGAAATAACATCATCCAGAGAATGCCGTTGTCTTATTTGCGCTAAATCAATTAGCATAACATTGGTGTCAAAGTACTTTGCCACATCTAGCTTTAGTTTATCTGTCAGCGACTTTATTCTGGGGATCCGCTTATCACAATTAACTTCTACAAGTCGCCCTATCGTAAACATATTTTGGCAAGCAGCTACTTCATTATCTTTAATTCTTAGACTCCATAAGTCATTCACATCTCCTTTTACCCATGAGTGCCAACTCAAATAAATTATTCGATCATAATGCTTAAACACCCATGGTAGAGTTAATTTAAGACTGATATTACCAATTTCTTTGAGTTCGTATAATTGATCTAGGCTATTGGAGTAATCCAAGAATCTTAAGTTTATATTATCAGGAACGCACTTCAAATACTCCGACATACATAACTCAGATAATGTGCCACTATGAGCGACTATAACATCGTATTTTTGCTTGTTGCTACAATTATTAATAAATTGTGCTAGAACTGCTTGGAAATAATAATCTGCATTAGAAATAGGATTAGCCATCAAATCAAAAACAACCGGTATAGATTGGTCATTTAACGGCTCTATGTCATACCGACTGACAGGATCAGTCTTGAGAGCATAAATCATCTGCAGCTCTTTTACTTTCAAGCCGGGAATAGTCTGTCGTAGATAATAGATATAGACGCTGGTTAAGATCTCTGCTAGGTACCCATATACTCTGTTGGCATTTAGACTACGCTGACTTAGACTTTTACTAAGAGTCTTCTCCACTTCCTCTAATACATCAAACTCAAACTGACACATTTTTGTAAAGAACTGCTTCTTCATGATAAACATGTTGTAGCCAAGAAAGAAATTACCATCGAGGTACTTTTGATAATATGGATATATCGTTGGATATTTATTCCTGACAATATTCGTCATTAGTTCAATATCACTATTCCGTACTATAGTGCCATCGTGGTAGATATAGTGCTCTCTAACTGACTTTCCCGCTAATCCCATCGGTGTTGGTAAATCCTTGACCGGTCTAGACTCGTGAACTATTAGGTCGTTAGCTTCAATTATCCGTCGCATTTGATCTTCATCTGCTAGACCAAACTTATCGTATACTTCGGGAGATAATAATCTAGCTCGTACCATCATGTGACCATCATCACTAACCGGATATCGTCGGCTACTAAAAGAGTAATAGCGCCGATAATGAAATAAACCATAATAATCTGCTTCAAGGTTTTTCCATGCCCAGTAAATAGCTGTTAACTCACAGTAGCCTGGGTTCTTATGGGATATATTATCCTCACCATCGTCGTCTCGCTGGAGACCAAGATCATCCTTAGCCCCCTCCGCTCCAACTCTAATAGGCAGGAATAAGTTATTTTTAGGTAACTCACTCGGCTTATGGCAGGCAATCAGGATCTTAATATTACTCTTCTTGCTCATTTCCTTATATCTCCTCACTCATGACTGACTACATCGCCTCAATTATATCACTAAGCTCAACATAGTATGGTAGTATAGTCAATATGAGTAGAACATCACCTAAAATATCAATTCTGGTACCCATTTGTAATGTTGAAAAATATCTTGATGAATGTTTAACCAGCTTAACTAATCAAACTATGAAGGATATTGAAATCATCTGTCTTGATGATGGATCAACCGACAACTCTTTGTCGATAATTAAACGATATGCTAAGAACGATACCCGTATAGTTATCATAAGCAAAGAGAACTCGGGCTATGGCGACACTATGAATCTCGGCATAAAGAAAGCTCGTGGCAAATATATAGGTATCGTCGAATCTGATGATTTTGCAGAACAGGATATGTTTCAGAAGCTATATAATATTGCCCAAGAAAATGACTACCCCGACATAGTAAAGAGTAACTTTTACTATTATTTTACCGACTTAACCGAACAAAGTAGCTTATGGGATACTAGTATTGGTGAAATATGGAGCAATGAACTATCTAGAGTTGTTCACGACCATAATGTAATTAGCAATATTATACCTGAAAATATGAACGGTAAAACCGTTTGTCCTCGCAATGACTATCATAGCTTGTTTTACGTGCCACCTAGCATCTGGTCAGCTATTTATCGAGCTGATTTCCTGCACAACAACGATATCCAGTTTCTCCCTAGTCCGGGAGCTTCTTATCAGGATACCGGTTTCGCCTTCAAAACCATACTTATGGCTGACCGAGTCACTTTAACCGATCAAGCTTTTATTCATTATCGTCAAGACAATGAGAAGTCATCAGTGAATAACCCGGGGAAGGTCATGTGTGTTGTCGACGAACAACGCAGTATTGACCAATATATCATTGACCATCAAATGGATACCTTAAAAGTACGCAAAATAGTCAACTTTGCAAAGTTTAGTAAATATAAATGGAATCTAAAACGATTATCACTAGAGCTAGCTTTCCAGTTTCTCCCGGTTATATCAAATGAGTTCAAGGAAGACCGAGCTAAGAAAGATATAAACTGGTACTTAATAGATGAAACTGACACCAGAATACTCAACGAAATAATTGACAACCCTAAGATGTACACTAGACGCTTAAAAGCTCGAGCAAAAGCCAAAGTTTCCGTAGTTATACCGGTATATAATGTCGAAGACTATATTGAGAAATGTATTGACTCAATAATTAACCAAACAATGGAAGAAATAGAGATTATCTGCGTGGATGACGGTTGTCAAGATCGGTCAATTGAACTGATAGAGAAATATTGGAAATCTGACCCACGCATCACTATAGTTCATGAGTCCAATCGAGGATTGGCTGGAGCTCGTAATTACGGTATGCATTCCTCCCATGCTAAATATGTCATGTTTTGCGATAGTGATGATTATTATGAGCCAAAAATATGTCAAAAGATGTATGAGGCGATTAACCAAAATAATACTGACCTAGCGATATGCGGTATTAAGATGTCATATTCCAGCGGTTACGACAAGTATCGCAATGACAGACTATACTACGATCTAAAGTTTATCGGTAAACATGATATTACCAAGGACGTTCTAGAAATGACCGATGTATCTGCTTGTAATAAGATCTTCCGACAGTCATTCATTAAAAAATACGATCTCCATTTCCCGGAAGGTCTACTCTACGAAGACTATTACTTCACTAAGTCGTACATGCTATTGGCTAAGAGTATCTATTTCGTTGATGAGAAGTTATACAATTACGTTAGAAGGTCTAACAGTATTATGGTTAGCACCTTTAGCGGTTACAATCGAGCTCTAGATCATATGAGAGTATGCCTATGGTTATTTGACGACTATATAATTAAATATAACCTCATTGATGGTAAAGTTGACTATTTTATAAATGAGTTTTGTGCCATGTTTAGCCTTAGTAAGAAATATGGTCGTAGCCAGGATTACAATGATCTTTATTTTATGGTCAGACACTTCTTAGATAAATATAAATGGTACTTAGATAAGCAGGACGATAGTATCTATCCAAGAATAAAGCAGCTAATACCAAGCCGAAGCTTAGTTATAAAGATAAAAGATCGACTTAAATCAATATATAAAAAACATAGCCCTAATTATCGGCGATATAATACTCTAAATAACCGTATCTCTGAAATTGATATTAAGCTATCCAAATCTACCTCTAATTTTAGTCAACAGCTAAGTCAGATTAAGAACAAGAAAGAAAAATAGAACAACTATTTTACACCAAATACATATGCTAATAGTTTAGATTTACAGGCTAGACTGGTTACTACCATACTCATAATCGCCGACCCTAAAACTATCACCATAAAGATCATGAAGCTATTATTATGATCCATTCTTCCCTTTAAGATTGCTATCTTAAACGTATATATAAAAACATAATGCACTAAGTAACAGCCAAATGTCATTGTAGACATCTTAGTTAATACCTTATGGTTTTTATTATCTCTAAATAACTTTAGGAGTAGCATAAAAAGACAACTTGCCCCTAGCAGAATGAATATTGAGTCATACCACAACAACTTATCGTATTGCTTTACGCATAGCGTAAGATAGTATACCGCAGTGGATATAATAAAAGAGATGGTCAATACCAATACCAACCATGAAGTCTTCAGCTTGTTTATTATTAAATCCTGATATCTTTTTATTAAGTAGCCCATAACCATCATCACCCCACATATTCCACCCATATAGTGTAATTCTAAATTATTAATTAGAGGTGCACTATGGAATGCTTGCGCCACCATACTATAAGTTGGTACAAAGAATAGATAGAATATAGCTATAGACATCAATATATTTAACACTTTTTTATCTATAGTTAGCAACACATTAGAAACAAATGGTATAAATAAATATAAACTAATTATTACCGGCATATACCATAGATGTGGCGCCAGAGGATCGTTACTGATAAATAATAGTTGTCGTATCAAATCAGGTATCTTGAACGGTCTCTCTAAAAACAGGGTATCGTACAAATAATAGATCACCGACCAAATAAACAAAATTATCAGTAACCTCGCTACTCTCTTCTTGTAAAATACAATTACATTCTTTTGACTATATTTATAACCTAGCATGAGATATCCAGTTAGGAATAAAAAGAGCGGTACACCCAATCTACCAAATACATGAAGTGCAAGAACGGTAATACCTTCTATCATCGGTAAGTTTTTCATAGCTCCCGGATGGATACTCCAGACAGTCTCTACTCCGTGTACAACGATTACCATAATAATAGCTAGAACCCTAACTATGTCTAACGAAGCATTTCTACTTTTATTATTAATCATAAATCACTTAGTTTTCTCTCGGATTATAATCTAGCTTAATAACATATCTTCTTCCTTAAATGCCAGTTACCTCTTAAGTTGGGTTATAGATAGCTATAACCCACCGGACTGAGATAAGTCGATAAATAACTCGTCATACGGTAGGCTAGTCAAATTTCTCAGGTCAATACTCCATGGAGATTGGAAAATATTATCTTATCAACCTACTAACTAATTTTAGCGCACTGGCAAAAGATTTATCCATATCATAGTAAGCATATTCACCTAATCGACCGCCGAAGTAAATCTGCTTCGATTTATCGGCTTGCGCCAAATCCTGATATTTAGCCAGTTTAGCCTTATCTTTAGTGGTGTTAATAGGGTAATATGGCTCATCACCTTGTTGCCAAGCCTTAGAGTATTCTCGGACTATCACTGTTTTATTATAATCCGGTGCATAACCGGGCCATTTAACTACATCATCCGCCCGTTCGGGATGAAAGTGTTTGAATTCGTGGATCCTGGTGAACTTTGGTTCAAGATCGTTATAATTCATAACCGGGCAGCCCTGAAAATCATGAACGTTCACCACTTCTTTATCCAGTTTCAAACTTCGCCACGATAGCTCGCCAAACTGATAGTCATAAAATTGGTCAATCGGACCGGTGTAAATAGTCGTCACCCCGTCATCTCGTAATCGTTTAATATTGGCATCCTTAAAATAATCCGTCTTTAGTTTGACAGCAATAGAGCCTCTCGATTTGTTGCCGGACTCAACCATTCGCTGAAACCAAGCTTCATAGCCATCCTGTGGTAGCCCCTCGTGAGCGTCCTTAAAGTAGCGATTATTATAGGTGTATCGAACCGGTAAACGTTTGATGATTTCCGGCGAAAGCTCTTCGGCCGGTGTCTGCCATTGTTTAGCTGTGTAGTTTTTAATAAAAGCATTAAATAGCGGCTCACCGATCAGCGATATTCCCTGCTCAGCCAGGTTGGCCGGCTGACGATTCTCTTTAGCCGCCGGATTATTCTTGGCTTGTTCAGCTATTAACTCTCTAGCTTCGTCCGGTGTGTAGTTAGACCGGAAGAATTGGTTGATCGTCCCTAAACTAACCGGCATAGGAAAGACCTCCGGACGCTCCGCACCTTTTCTTTGATGCATAGCATAGACGTGATGTACATAGCTAGTAAACTTGGTAAACTGATTAACATATCGCCAAACCGTTTCATCGGAAGTATGAAACAGGTGCGCCCCATACTTGTGACATTCAATCTCCGTCTTGGTATCGAATTCGGAGTAAGCATTACCACCGATGTGATCACGCTTATCGACGACTAAGACTCGTTTACCTTGCTGAGTAGCCAGCCGTTCGGCTACTGTTAAGCCGAATATACCGGCTCCCACTACTAATACATCCGGTTGATCCATCTCTACCTCCCCATCGTTACTACATCACAAGCCTGAGCCTAAAAAAATGTAGAGTGTAGAATCTACTACATTATAGACTACAGAATCCCACTAGGGTTATTGTATCAGAGATTTAACTGGAGTCATAATAATTTATTAATGAACAACTATTTTAGCCTTTTCTTGGCTTTGTAACGAATTGTGTATACTAACTACTAGTTTAGGTAACTTTTTACCTACTATTTCTCTTTAATCTCTTGTTGTACTATTTTTGAAAGAGTCCACTATACTCATCCGCCACCTCATTGGGGTTGCCCTCCACTTTGATCAGTCCATCATCAATCAGGATCGCTCTATTACAGAATTCCCGCACTGCGCCCATATCGTGCGTCACCAGGACAATCGTCTTACCTCTTCGCTTCGCCTCCTGGAAGTAGTCATGACATTTCTTCTGGAATGCTTCATCGCCGACTGCCAGCACTTCATCCAGGACTAAGATATCACCCTTAGCTTTAATCGCCACTGAGAAGGCTAAGCGAACTTGCATACCGGAGGAATAGTTCTTCAGCTTCTGGTCCATAAAATCATGTAACTCGGCGAAATCAACGATATCGCCATACATAGCACTAACTTGCTTCCGGCTAAAGCCAAGCATCGCTCCATTGAGATAGACATTTTCCCGACCGGTCAGCTCAGGATTAAAGCCAACTCCCAGCTCGATGAACGACACCAGCGAGCCGTTAACTTTAATTTGCCCCCGGTCGGGCGGATAAATGCCTGAGATTAGTTTCAGTAGAGTTGATTTACCGGACCCATTACGACCAACGATACCGAAGAAATCGCCCTTCTTAACCTCAAACGAGATATCTTTCAGTACTTCCTGACGTCGATAGCCTTTAATCCCCTTAGTCCAATTAACGAAGACTTGCTTTATTTCGTTAGAGTGTTCAGTCGGCAACTTAAATGATTTACTGACATGACTCACCCTTAGTACGACTTTATCCTTATTCATCACCTACAGCTCCTCCGCAAAGTATGGTGACCGACGTCGGAATATTATCGTCCCAATCAACAACACTACTGCCACAATTAGCAGCGGTACCAGCTTAAACAGCCAGCATCGCTGACCAACCAACCCCCAGATCGTTTCCGTCTGAGTCGTCACTACTAGGTAGCGGGCATCTTGAATGATCTGGGCAATCGGATTTAGCATCAGAACCAGCTTAGCGATAGATAGCCAGCCAACATTGATCAGCTGCGTCAAGGGATAAATGATGGGTGTAGCATAGAACCACGCTTGCATGATCACATCCCAGATGTGACCGATATCTCTGAATCGGACAAATAAGGTACTGAGCAATAGAGCTACTCCTAGTGAAAAAAGGTATAGTTCTATGATAACGAATGGAAAGAGGAGGATAATCGGACGAAACTCCACTCCGTTAACGATCATGAAGATCAGTACTACGAAGAGGCTAATCACCAGATTTATCAAAGCCGAGACCGTTGACGATACCACTACGATATACTTAGGGAACTTTAGCTTGCGCAGTAAGTCACCCCTCCCAACGATGGCTTGCATCCCCTGTGAAGTTGCCTCCTGGAAAAAAGCCCATAATGTCTGAGCCAGTAATAGCGAGACGGCAAAGTGCGGGATACCCGCCCCGAAGCGAAGGAAGCGGACAAACACTACATACATCACCGCAAAAAGCATCAGAGGTTTCAAGACTGACCAAGCCATCCCCAGCATCGATCCTTGATAGCGAAGCTTAAAGTCAGTCTTGACTAGCTCACGCAGTAATATCCAAGAGTAGCGGTATTTACTGATTAGTTTACCTGTCGTCCGTCTCATTTACCGCCCTATTATAACATCTAATCGGTTAGTAAAAGCGAGTTACAAGATTATTTCGCCGGTTAATTTACCCTGGCGAGTCTTAGTTGATAGATTAACTGTGACTAACCACTTACCGGTCTGCTTATCACGATCCCGTTCAACATCGTTAATCAGCACATCGAAGCCGTTACAGATAGAGGTAGTGGATGAATTAGCGATAATCTGCGTAGTATTATTATACTTCTGCTCACGTGGACCGACTAGAGCCAGTTCACAAGTGCCATCATTGATTACTTCATTGATAGTCACTCTTACTTGGAGCGACCCGTTAACGAGGCTGGTATTATCTATCTTACCCTTGATTGGTTTAGGAGTCTTTTTCCTCTTTTTAGCTTCGATGTTATTAGGGTCTTTCTGCTCGCCCGGCTTATTCGGGGTATCTTTATCATCAGTTTCTTCTTCATCATCCGGTTCCTTCTTTGGTTTAGGCTTCTTTGCCTGCTTGGCGAGGGGAGTCTTCTTCACCTTATAATCATCACCCTTCTGAGCACTAATCACAATCACCGTGATCAAAGTGGCGAGCAAGACGACGAAGATAAATATCGTTACCCCGATGATCGCCTTAAATGATTTCTTCTTTTTATACGTTACTTCAACCATTACTATCCCTCTGTCTAGTCATTACTCTTATCGTGATTATACTATAGTTTGTTATCATATAGCTATGACTAGACCCGAGCTGTCCATTATTATCCCTGCTTATAATTGTGCCAGCGATATCACCGAAATGGTTGATAGCATCAGAGCGCAAGACTACTCTGACTATGAGCTGATCATCGTCAATGACCATTCGACCGATGATACCGCTCAGGTGCTAAGCCGGTTAAGCCGGTCCGACCGGCGCATCGTGGCTATTAACCAACCGGCTAATGGTGGCGCCAGTGTCGCTCGCAATACCGGCATATCTCGAGCTAAGGGTAAATACTTGATGTTTCTCGATGCTGATGACACTATAAAAAAAGGCGCACTGACTAAGTTTGTCAGTACCATCAAGACCGACCAAACCCGGCTGGCAGCGAGTGGCTTCACAATCATCAACCTCAAAGATCGAAAAAAGCTATCTGAGGTAGATGTCTGTAACACATCGCCACCCGATCGCCAAGCTGATGAATCTTGGAAGATATATATCCTTCGTTTACTTGGCATTGACGGCAGGCTTTATCAAGTCTGGAATAAGATCTACCTCACCTCGATTATTAAGAAACACCATCTCACCTTTCAGCCAGGTGTCAACTTCGGTGAAGATCTCATGTTTAATCTCGATTATCTTAGCTTAATCGATAGTATTTCATTTATTCCCGCTTCGCTTTACAACTACTATCAGAGTCTGGATAGTGGTACCTTTAGTAAGTCGTCACTAATCTACCAAAATCGCCTAGATAATTTCACTGCGCTGGAGAAATTCTTAGCCGATATCCCTTCCGGTGAGCCACGAGATAGTTTGCTACGCTGGATTAAATATAGCTGGATCTACTCTCATCTGCTGGCTACCTATTCAGCTGATTTACCTAAGAGCACTAAGCTAGATATGATCCGTCAGATTCATCAAGTCGATGGTCAAGCACCGCTCAGTCACTCATCAGTCATCGGTCGCCGCAAAGTGCGACTGGAGCGCACTATCAGGTATCTTATCAGGCACCCCCGTCTCGCCCTATTTTCTATTAGTTTATCTAATGCTGTTAAATATCATCGCCTTACCACCGGTCTATGGCATAAGCTCAAGAGAAAACTCTAGCTTTATGTTACGATATTAGTTAATGAGCAAGCTAATCACTATCATCATCCCCGCCTACAACGAAGAGGAGACTCTGCCCGATATCATTAGTCGTCTGACCAAATTAGCCAAGAGGATTGATAATTATGACTTTGAGTTCCTCTTCGTTAACGATGGCTCACGTGACCATACCGGCGACCTGCTAAGTAGCTTCGCTAAACAGGACCCGAGGGTGTCGTATATTAATTTATCTCGTAATTTCGGTAAGGAGATTGCCGTAGCCGCCGGTATAGATCATGCTCAAGGTGACGCCGCCGTCATTATGGATGCTGACGGTCAAGAACCACCGGAAGTCATCCCTAAGATGATCAAATGGTGGGAGCAGGGCTATGACGACATCTACGCTAAACGCAATAGAAAGAAAGATTCAGCAGTACGTCGTTTTACTTCTCACACTTATTACCGCACTCTACAGAAAGCTACCCGGGTACCTATCCAGATTGATACCGGTGATTTTCGCTTACTTAACCGTCGTTGCCTCGAGGCACTGCGCCAATTTCGTGAATCATCGCGCCAGAATAAAGCTCTCTTTTCTTGGATTGGCTATCGCAAGAAGGAAATTACCTTCGATCATGCTAGCCGTACCGCCGGTCAGACCAAGTGGAAGTTCGGCCTTCTCTCTCCGGGCAACTCTTTAATCAACCTGGCCATTGACGGTTTCACCAGCTTTACCACTATCCCCTTGCGCCTGATCACCGTCGCCGGCATGATTATTAGCTTATTGACCTTTATTTACATTATCATCATCTTGTTTCAAGCGCTGCTAGGTGTACCTCGGATCGGCGGGTTTAATACCCTATTGATCGCTGTTCTTTTCCTGGGTGGTATCCAGATGTTATCGCTAGGTATCATCGGTGAATATATCGGACGAATCTTTATCGAGACGAAGGGGCGACCGCTCTATCTGATCCAAGACCAACATCAGTCTAAACATCATCGCTCATGAAGGACACTAAGCACCGGCCACTTCGCTTCATCGTAGTCGGCGTCTCTAATACCGTCCTTGACTTCACTCTGATGAATCTGCTCAGCTTAGCCGGTCTTAATCTCATCATAGCTAATACTATTTCGACCGGTATCGCCATGATCTACAGTTTCTTGATGAATAAGAAATGGACCTTTCGTAATGCCGGACAAGACTATTTACGTCAGGTTATTCTCTTCTTTATCTTCACCGCTATCGGTATCTGGGTAATCCAGAATGGGCTGATAATCCTAGCTCAGCATTATCTACCTCGTTTTGGTTTACCCGATCAAGCCTTTAATAACTTAGCCAAGCTGGTCGCCTCAGTCTTCAGTCTGACTTGGAATTATCTGACTTATAATCGCTTCGTCTTCACTGACAAGCATTAAGCGCCGGACTTACTCTCGGAAGTAGCAATCTTGCGGATTACCACATGTCTTTCAGCACCTTCACCCTCGCTCTCGGTCGATAATTGCGTATAATCACTAAGTACTTTATGAACTACTCGTCGCTCTGCCGGATTCATTGGCTTTAGCGGCATCGGCTCACCGGTCGTCATGACCGACTTTGCCCATTTCTCAGCCTTGTCAGCCAGCTGTTCATTATGACGCTTTTTATAGTCAGCGATATCCAGATTCACTCGATATAACAATGCTTTCTGCTGGATCAAGGTGACTCTGATGAGGGTCTGGATACTACGCAAAGTATCACCTCGGTTACCGATCAATAGATTTGATAGATACGAGCTCGGTACCGACAGCTCTATGACATCTTCCTCTGCCGTAGCATAGACATCGACATTGAGACCAAAGAACGACATTAGATCTTCGGCATATTTCTTGGCATACATGATTGATTCTTCTCTATCCATACTTTCTCCTTACTTCGCCTTTATCCGTCGCACCACCGTCTTACCGCCACTAGCTTTACTATCTTTCTTACTAGTCGCTTTCTTACGGATGATTACCGCTTCTTGAGCCTGCCTGGATCGCTGAGCATTATGGCTACTAGCCATCTTCTCCAGCTCTTCTTCGCTACGACTTAAGACACGCTGCTGTTGACCGATCGCCACCAGCGAAGTAGTAGCGTAGTATAGCACTACCGCTCCGGGTAAAGCTAACATCACCATTAGAGTCATGATCGGCGTAAAGTACAGCATATTACGATTCATAGCTGAGACCATATCCGACTGGTCAACCTCTTGCCCCTTCGACGCCTGCTTGAATAAGTCTTTCAGCTTCTTGTGTTCACCGGCACTAGGCATGATTTGCTTAGTCTGGTAAAACTGAAAGACGGTAGCTAAGATGGCGATCATCAGCCCCGGTAAGTAACCGGCGACTACCTTAGTCAGATCAACCACCCCCAGTAACATCAAGTGATTACCACTCATCATCTCTGATGCTTTATGAAAGCCACTCATAAAGGGGTATAGGTAGTCAGCCGGGTTGATACCGTTAAGATGATTAAAGTTGCCGCCCGAAGCAATCCTAATTCCCCGGTAGATAGCAATCATGATCGGTATCTGGATGAGCAAGACCAGCATCGAGCTAAATGGTTTGATATTCTTCTCTCGATAAAGCTCCATCAGCATGGTGGACTCCAGCATCCGGTTGCCGTTGGCTTTCTGTTTAATCTTCTTCAGCTCCGGCTGTATCTGACGCATCATCTTTGTCTGGTGAAGCTGTTTCTTGACCAGTGGCCACATCAGTAGCCTGATCAGGATAGTCACGATGATGATCGAGACACCAAAGTCACCGATAAAATTATAGATAAACGCCAGCAGATTAAAAATGGGCTGAGTTAGCAGACGGTCAAATAGATTCATATGTTGTATTTTATCATCTAGCTACTATCTTGACTACTTTTAGAAGGATTAAGAAATAACGTCAAGCTTAACGAGCAGTTTATCCAGCTGCTCACCTAGCTGACTCGGCGATAATTGATCGATCGGCTGATAGACGATCACCACCAGGTCAACTACCTGCCGAAACTTATCCAGTCTCAACCGTAGCCGCTCGTAGATCCGACGACGAGTCCGATTGCGGTCTACGGCATGCTTGAGTACTTTCTTACTTACCACCACCGCTATTCGAGATGTCCGGCGTCGCTGATTGCTGACACACTTCAGCGACAGCTCCTTGCTTCGAGCCTGCTTACCCTTATTTAAGACATATCGGACACTAGCATGACCATGAAAACGATATTGCTGACTAATCATAAATCACCATCAGTATACCAAATAACAATAAAGAGGCTCTCCGGGTAGCCTCATGAATCAGTCGGAAGATTGACTAGATAGCTATCTTAGCTCGCTTTTTATTACGACGACGCTTCAAAACTAATCGACCGGCTCGGCTGGACATTCGTGCCCGAAAACCGTGAACTTTCGCTCGACTTCGCTTGTGCGGTTGGTATGTTCTCTTTGGCATATCTATAAGATGTTATCACATCAGGCTCATATTTAGCAAATATCGACGGTTTTCCACATATATTAGTGCCATATTCATACTTGTGGAAAACATAAGTTATCCACACATTGACAAATTAGACAAAATGTGAATCACTTTTTGCTTGTGGAAAACTAGCTATTTTGCTAGACTAAAGGCTGATGAAGGGGCTAAATGAGGGGGACGATATAGTGCAGAGTGACATCTCAGCTAGCGAGATGAAATCTCTCTGGGAGACAGTCTTAAACGACGCCGATTTATCCGGTCGTTTTGGCACTATGTTTGACACCTTCTGGAAGCCGACCAAGCTGATCAATGTAAGCAACAATGTTTACACGGTCGAAGTTAAAAATATCTTTGCCAAAAGCCAGTTCGAAAAGAAGTACGAGGACGATGTCCGAGAGCTGCTCAAGAAGAATGGCGCCAGTTCCCCCAGAGTAGATTTTGTAACCAGCTCGAAAAATCTCAAACGTCGTGAGGACAGCGTGGTGGTGATCGATGATCAGCCCAAGACCGACACTGCTATCACCTTTGACAGCCACTTAAATAAAAAATATTCTTTCGCTAATTTCATCGTCGGTTCATGCAACGAGCTGGCCTATGCCGCCGCCCAAGCCGCCGCTAAGAAACCCGGCGAGAGATACAACCCCATCTTTATCTACGGCGGTGCCGGTCTGGGTAAGACTCATCTGATTCAAGCTATCGGTAATGCCATCCTGGAGCACTTTAGTGACAAGCGAGTACTTTACGTTACCACCGAGGAATTCACTAATGACTATATCTACCACATTACTAACAAGTCATCGCAGGAGTTTACCGATAAGTATCGCAATCTTGATGTTCTCATCATTGATGATATTCAATTTATCAGCGGCAAAGACAAGACCCAGGAAGCCTTCTTTAACACATTTAATGCTCTCTACCAAGCTAACAGGCAGATCATCATTAGTTCTGACCGTCCACCGGCTATCATCCCCACTCTGACCGACCGACTAAAGAGTCGCTTCCAGATGGGGATGAATATTGACGTTAGCCTGCCCGACTACGAGACCAGAGTCGCTATTATCAAGACTAAAGCTCTGTTGAACTCGGCGATTGAGTTACCGGTCGGAACAGCCGAATATATCGCTCGGACGGTCAAGACTAATATTCGTGAGCTGGAGGGTGTGCTTAATCAAGTAATGGCTTACGCTGAGATGCGCAACGTCATCCCGACGGTCGATTTCGCCACCGAAGTACTGGCCAGTGCCCGTCCCAGCCAAACCCGTCATATTACCGCCCGTCAGATCATTGAGAAGACAGCTAAGTATTTCGAGATTAAAACTAGCGAGATCAAATCAGCTTCCCGCAGCCAATACATCATCGTACCACGTCAGATCGCCATGTATTTGCTGCGCAGTGAACTCCACATGAGCTATCCTCAGATTACCAGGGAATTAGGTCGCAAAGACCACACTACCGCCATGCATTCGATTAATAAGATCGAAAAGCAGCTCAAGTTTGACGCTATGATCAGAGAGAAAGTTAACGATATTAAGGATAGGCTCTATGCTTAGCCGGGCTGTGGATATACTGCGACTAAGCTGTGTTTTTACGGTATTACAACCTGATGATGGTTTATCACATTGCTCTACGCCCGGCCATATTTTAGGGCCGGTGTGTAAAAGCACCCCCACTTTTCCTGCTTTCTACACTATCTATCCCCCATTTTATCCACTATCGCCTAGCGGCTATCGACTAGGTATAGCAGGGCGGTTTTCCACTTTATCCACATACCTTATGATGATGAGTAAGATATATTTAATTAAGGAGGGATCATGAAATTAACTGTCAAACAAGACAATCTCGCTAAGGCGCTAAACGCCGTTGGCCGAGTTGCTACAGCTAAAGCCGGTATGCCAATCTTAGCCAATATCCTGCTGCGGACTGATCAGAACAAGCTAACCGTTGCTGCTACCAATCTCGAAGTAGCGATTATCTCCGTCATCGGGGCACAAGTGAAAGAGCAGGGGGCGATCACCGTACCGGCTCGCCTACTGACTGATTTCATCAGTAATCTACCGCACACTAATATTACCTTAGAGACGGATGAATTGAAGCTAAAGGTCAGTACTGAAGGGTTCAAGTCAACTATTAACTCAATCTTAGCTGATGACTACCCGGCTCTACCTGAGTCGGATGAGAAAGATAAGCTGAAAGTCTCTGCCGAAGAGCTGAAGAAATCGATTAATCGGACGGTACTGGTGTCGAGTAATGATACTACCAGACCAATCTTGACCGGTGTCTATCTGTACTCGCAGGATGGTCAGCTCTACATGGTGGCGACCGATGGCTATCGCTTGGCTGAGTCGCAGCTGATCGAGTCCAAGCAGGATGTCTCGGCGATTATCCCCAGTAGTACTTTGACTGAAGTGGTGCGCTTACTGGGTGATCTGACTGAGGTGGAGGTGAAGTACAAGGACGATCAGATTACCTTCCTGCTTGATAATGTCTCGGTTACCTCACGCTTGATAGATGGTAAGTTCATCGACTACCGACAGCTTATCCCGACGGAGACAAATTACCAGATAACGGTGGAGCGAGCGGAGTTCATCAAGATAGTCAAGGTAGCTGAGCTGTTCGCTCGAGAGAGTGCCGGGTCGATCATTATCGAGGGCAATCCTACCGATAAACTCCTGAGTGTTCGCTCCATTACTTCTCAGCTCGGCGATAACACTTCGTCGATTGAAGCGGATATTGTAGCGAAAGGAACCGAGCCGTGTATGGTCAGTCTCAACTCTAAATTTTTATTAGATGCTCTGAATTGCCTGGAGGGAGATAAAGTCCGGATCATGTTTAACGGTAAGCTGGCACCGGTACTTCTACTGGGAGAAAAACCGGATTATCGTCATATCATAATGCCGGTTAAGTCATAGATGTCTCACCTTTTACGCCTGCAGAACTTCCGTTGTCATCAAGACTATCAAGTTGAGCTACCGAGTGAATTAACGATCATTACCGGACCGAACGGTAGTGGTAAAACTTCACTCATTGAGGCGATATATCTGGCTTATCAAGGGAAAAGCTGGCGGTCAAACTTCGATCAGATTCGTCGTCAGGCTAACCATCAATCCTCCGACTGGTGGCGAGTTGATTTAACCGATCAAACTAAAGAAACTGCCAGAACGATCAAATATCAGTCGGGTCAGAAGTCCTTTACGGTTAATGATCGGACGTACTGTAGGTTGCCGCTAGCGATGAAAGTACCGGTGATACTATTTGAGCCGGGTGATATGCAGCTACTCTACGGCTCTCCTACCAGGCGTCGTCAATTTATCGATCGTTTCATCGCTCAGCTTGAGCCTACCCACCAGCGAGAGCTGAATAAGTTTAGCCGAGTGCTGAAGCAACGAAATATTCTACTGAAACAAGATGACTATTCTGCCGAGGAGCTGATGATCTGGGATATTCAATTCAGTGATCTCAGTAGTACTATCTCTCAGCGACGTCGTCAATATTTACAAGACATCAGTGAGATGCTTTCAGCGGAATATCAGCAAATCGCCGGGTCGAATCAGATGGTTCAGCTGAGATTTAGCCCGGGAGCACCAATGACCGACCGGGCGATTATGCACCGACTGACCGGTTCTCGTGATCGCTTGACCACTATCGGCGCTCAGAAAGACGACTACAAGTTTATTTTTGGTGATAACGAGGCAAAATCAGTAGCGAGTCGAGGTGAGAACCGGACGATTATCTTTGCCCTGCTTAGCATTATCACTAAACTGGCTCGTCAACAGTATGGTGATCAGGTGGTAGTCCTACTTGACGACATTGATAGCGAGCTCGACTATAGCCACCGGATCAATCTCTATGATTTACCTAGCTTTCAGAGTCATACTATAGCTACGACTCTCGACTATCAGGGTGATCACCACTCTATCCGGCTAGGTTAGCTGATTAAGGGCAGAGATGATGTCTTGTTTAGATGCTTTATAGGCGGGATAGACACCGGCGATCAGGCCGGTCACTGTCGGTACGACTAGCCCGAGTATGATGGCTAGCGGGCTAAAGCTGATTATCATTGAGTGAGTGAGTAGATAGATAGAGGCGACGATATAAGCTAGTAGCAGTCCGACTAGCCCGCCTCTCAGAGAGATGATTAGGGCTTCAGCTAAGAATTGACTGACGATATCTTTGGTATTAGCACCGACGGCTTTACGGATACCGATTTCTCGTTGACGTTCGATTACCCCGACCAACATGATATTAGCTAGACTAATGCTGCTAATCAGGAGGATCAGACTGGTAATACCGAGTGACGACATAACCAGTATTCGGACCAGATCATTCATCTTAGATGAGATGTCTTCACCGCTGGTAATTGAATAGTCGCTACTGTCGGCATGCTGGTGAGTTAAGATTTGGCTCAGCTTGGTCTTAGTCTGATCTATTTTGCTAATTTTAGTGACGATGATCTGACTGACATTATCACTCCGAATCAGGCGTTGACCGTTGTCTAGGGAAATGTAGGCGGAATAATCGGTATTATAGCCTCGGATAGATAAGGCCTGGTTGGTCCGGCGGATTATCCCGATGACCGTGAAGCGTTGTCCTTTGATAGTAATGACCTGGCTGCGAGCTTGATTAGTACCGAGCAACTGATTTGCCAAGCCTTCGCCCAGGATAACCAGGTTCTTATCTTTCTCGTCTTCAAACCAACTACC
>ERZ772940.309-NODE-309-length-24834-cov-3.11352_pt1 | contig 24834 bp, 14 predicted proteins | sample MGYA00511682_ERZ772940 | MGnify/ENA primary metagenome ERZ772940 (study PRJEB29015, sample SAMEA2737922) | human oral metagenome | biome: human oral; feature: human-associated habitat; material: dental | place: China | collected 2031 ... | reverse complement strand
CGCCGTAAGAGGCGCTTACACAACCGATCTTCTCCTTGTTTACCCATGTGTTGTTATCGGCAAACCATTCCGTCGCTTCAATAATATCCTCTGCCACACCCTCTCCAGCAGTGTTGACATGACGTGCTGCCCACTCCTGACCGAATCCTGCAGCACCACTCGGGTTGACTATAAGTACTATATAACCAAGGCTGTTCCAATAGTGTGCAGGATAATGTGAGCAACCTCCGTAGTAGTCGACGATGACCGGATACGTCTTTGTCTTGTCGAAATCGGCAGGGAGATAGTAGAATCCTGTGACCTCATAGCCGCGCGAACAAGTGAAGGACAGCGAGTGGCATGTGCCAAGTCGGATATTATCCATGCGTTCCTTGTTCAGGTCGTCCAACAAGGTAAGTTTCTGTTTCCTGTCGAGAGAGAGTGAATACATTCTGTCGGTCGTGCAGGTAGATGCTCCGTAAAAGACCATTATAGGAGCATTGTCGGCAATGGTGAAGTTGCCTAAGACTTCTGTCGGTTGCTTTATTTCCTGAATACGGAAGTCCTTTGGTGACAGGCGGAAGAGAGATACGCTGTCCTTGTTGTTAGCCGAGAAGTAAATCATGCCGTCGACGTCAGCCGGATATAGTTTCTCGATGCTTGGGTTGAAGTGCTTTGTTACAGGGGTTATAACCTTTGAAGGCAAATTCATGGCAAAGAGCTGGTAGTCGTACATCGATGGTGTCATGTCCTCCGGCAGATTCCTGCCAATACCGTCAAAAGCCTCCGGAGTGCCTTTGAATATGATGCGGTTGTTCTCGCCAGGGAAGAAATATGCCTCGTCGAGGAATCCAGCCTTATTGACGATAGTGTCGAGACGCATGGTCTGGATGTCGAGACGATAGATACTCTGCAACGTCGACGGACGCTGTTCTATGGAATCGCTTGTGACAGAGAAGAGCAGATAGCGGCTGTCTGAGGAAATATCGCGCAGGTAGGTGTTATGATGCCCGTAGGTCAGTTGCTCTGACAGCCCCGTCTTGATGTTGTATTTGCCAAGAGAGTAACGGCTGCGGTAGCCTGGCTGACGGTCGTCGGGAGTATATATCTCGAATACACCCTCCTGCTTCTTAGGTCCCTCGTCGGTGATATAATATATAAGGTATTCGGCATTCGGTGCAACAATGACATTGTCTGCGGGCAGATCGCGTGCTATTGTCTCTTCCTTGCCCGTAAGCAGGTCACTCACCTTGAGTAGCCGTTTTCCATTCTGAGTGACGACAGAATATGTCTTATCCGTGTTTGGATACCAGTGGAAAGGTGCTTGACCTTGCTTGACTATGCGTCCCGTAGCCAGTTCGGTAATCTTTGATTCCTGCTGGGTCTGTCCCTGACTGTTGAAGTATGAGTAGCTGTATGCGAGGTATTTGCCCGAAGATGATAGCGACGCACTGCGATAATACTTCATCTCCATGTTGTCGTTGAGGTTGAATGGGTGCCTGCCGCTTGCCGGAAGAGTGACAGTCTTGTCGGCAATGACCGTTATCTTAGGAGCGACGGAGTCTGCCACATACTTCACAACGACATCGTGATAACCGGGTGTTAGCGGTATCGGGTTGTGAATCTCTGTACCTTCGACAAAGGTCTTGCTCTGCTTTGCACCTTCAACTTTCACTTCTACTGTTGAGTAAGAATTATTGCTGATGGTAAACTCCAGCAGGTTAAGTGTCGATACTTTTGGCTTAATGGCAGATATAGTCTGCTCATTCGCCTTTCGCAATGCCTCGAACGATAATTGTGTCTCGATAATCCTGCTATCAGAATATTTCTTCTTGTCAAGCGTCATGCTGTCGATAATAACTGGTGCTTTGACAGTCAGCGGACCGACATATCTTGCTTTTACTACCTGTACTGTGTCAGCGGCACTTGCGCTAAGTACTGTGGTGTAACTGCCTATTGCAGTGAGTAATACCACAACTGAAAAGTTTTTTATTCTATTCATTATTTTATTAAATGTTTCTTACCATTTATTATATACAATCCATGTGTAGGATTTGCCACCCTGCATCCTTGAAGGTCATAAATGTAACCGTCGCTGGTGCTGTCCGATACCTCCTTTATGCCTGTTGCAGAGGTTGATATCTTTATGGCAGCAGGTCTTGTCTGCTCTGACAGTTTCCACTCAAAATAGTTGTCGAATGGGGCTATGCCCTTGTTTGTTGCAGTATATTCGTAGGCATCACCAGTCTCGTTCATCAGGAATACATTACCGACACGCTTCTTAAGAGTGTTGCCGTAGAATCTGAAAGCCTGCGAACCAATAAGCATATTGTCGTTTTCTGAATTGATGAATTTGACGTCTGAGCCTTCGAAAACAATTGTCTTGCCTACATATTCTTGTGGTGCGGCGATGACATAAGGTGTGCTGCTACGAAGTGCATCGATGCCGGTGACATCGTTGAACACTACCTCGTTATCATCAGTAAGCTCACTGAATTCGCGCAGCCAGAACTTTCCGTCGCTTCCTTTTCGCTTCCAGTCTACCTCTGTTCCGTCCATTGTAATCTTGCTCGGTTTAAAGGGCAGGGTTAAAGCCTCCCAGCCGCTTTCACCATTACCGGCACGTGAGAAGGTGAATGAGAATGATGCTGTGCTCGCAGTACAGTCTACAGGGAAATATGTAGTGTTGTTATCTGTCAGTGTGATATTCTCTGCGATACCCTCGTTGACAACATTCTTTCCGGCAAGAGATGCAGGAACCTGTGCTCCGTCGGTGAAGGCATAGATGGTGTTAGGATTGGTGCTTGCATTTACGGTAGCAATATTCACGCCTTTGAACAATACTCCGGAGGCGTTACTGTTGATTGATACAGTATTTGCGACAGCACCGCCTGCGACAGCACCAGTAGCTCTCCATGTGAGATAACCGTCCTTCACTTGCCATTGATCGCCGTCGAATAGACCACCTCCGGTAAGGTCTCCGTCCTGGTCTTTGTATCGTTGACTGAAACGATAGTTCTTGCCTATTGTCAGATTATGGAATGCGAATGGTGCAGATACAGAACTTTCTGCAGGTATTTCGTAGTGAATAAGCTTAAAGGTGGTGTAATGCCATTCCTTCTCGCCGGTTGTATTTGACCATAGTTCTAAATATACATTACCTCTGAAAGGCTTTTTGCTGTTGTTCTTTACAGACATTGTTCCAATAAGGCAGTCGCTATATCCGTTGTTGTTTATGGTGACAGAGTTGACAGTAAGGTTGGCTCTGTGCTGTGCTGTGTTGCCAATGTCCACCGTTGTCTCACCGATAACAGCATTTTTATCATTGTTGGCTGTGAGCCACAAATGCCATTTCCCTGTTGAGTTTGGTTGGAAGAAAAAGGTAAATTCATCTGACTCGCCTGCCTTTAGACAAATCATTGCGCGGCTGATTGAGTTACCCATGTCATCAGTATTTGACGCATATAAATTCAGTCCGTACTTAAACTCCTCTCCATTGTTCTTGAGTGTAATGTTTACATTCTGACGTTCGTTTATCTTCAATGTGCCCGGGAAGTCCCATGATGTTACTTCCAAGTCTTTTCCGGGGGTTACTTTTGTCAGTGTGACTTTTAGGTTGTCGTCAACCTCCGCGAGGATATATTCTTGTCGCATGTCGTATGCCGTGCGCCAGATGTTATTTCCTACGAGTTTGTTTGCGGGAGATATCTTGTAGGAACCGGGCTTCTGAAACTTGCCTGACAGATAAAAGGTCTTTTCTCTATAATAGTTTTCGCCGAGGGAATTTATCGTTGCAATACTGGTTAAAGGTGTAAGAACGCCTTGCTCGTTTTGCATTACAATGGCACAATCAAAAGAATTGGTCTCTCCTGTCCAGTTTATGTAGGTCAGGGAAATGCTCGTGCCTTTAATCTTTATGTCCTCCATTGCTGCCTTTACGCCAGATTCCTCGGTGTTGGGGATGCCGTTGTCGTTTGCACGAATGTTGATGATTGCATCTTGCGCCATTGAATATCCGTCGGAAGATGATGATGCTCCTATGCCGGAGTTATCTCCGGGATTGAGCACGTCAATACGGAAGTAGCCGTCGAGTGTACCTCCCCAACCCCAATTGAGGTGGAAGAACTCATCACCGTCGAATCCGTCTACGACAAAGGCATGTCCTCCGTTAGTGGAGGCGCCGCCGTAAGCAATAGGATAGCCTTTCTCGAGTTCGTCGTACATCATCTCGAACCATTCGGTTATTCCATAATCGTTGCTGTGCAAAACCTGCACTTCGTCATCAAAGCCAAGATAATTTACGAGCAACTGGCGTGCTTGGGCATAGCTTGAACTTGATATTTCTCCATATTGCATCTTCATTGCCTGACCTACGATGAGCATCAGTTCGGCAACAGCATCCTTTTGTGCCTGCGTCTCATTGCCTGTGTAGTTGTCGCACATTGATGCCCAGTCTATGGTAGTACCCTTTTCAATTCCCTTAAGTGACACGGTCTTCTGTCCGTCAGGAGTATCGTATTTATTGCTCATGGGTGGTATGCGCATCTTCGTTGCATCCGGATATTTATGGTGATAAAGCACCTGCGCAATGGCTGTTGCCACACATCCAGTAACAGAATGCTCGCCTGTTGTGCCGTCCTCCTTGTAGTACATAGGGCATTTCAGGTTATAAGGGGCGCTCTGATTCCATTTGCATTTCAGTATAGGAGTAATGGAATGATGCACTTTCATCGCTTTTCGTGCGGCACGTTTCACTGGCGATTCCTTTTTAATGCTGATGTTATTGTCGCAGATATATTCTATCTTGTCAGCATAGAACTGCATCCATGAGCGCATGTTCTCCGGCATTTTACTCTCGTCGAACGAGCCGGAATCGGCATATCCCAACACCTGAGCAGTGCGGTCGTCGCCTGATACAATGACATAGCCCTTGTCGTTGCCGGCATTGAAAACATAATACGGATGATTATTGTCATTCCTCTTTGACGCACGCCGAGGGGCTTTATATGGTGTGTTATTATCTGAAAAGGCTATTCCCTTGTCTGCAAAGAAGTCTTTTGCTATTGTTCTTGCTTTATGTAAATCAACATGCTCTGCTTTAGCTACTAACGTTATCACAGCTATTGCTGCCAATACAATAAATCTTTTCATTGGTTAATGGGTTTTTAGATGTAATGCTACAAAAGTAACGAAAAGAATTTAGAAATCGCCGTATTTGAAAAAAAAAGTGTAACTTTGCGTACGAAATCATTCACTTATCAATGGATAATGAAATAAAAACAGTATTTTCCTCGTTTATAAATAGGTGTTGGTTTGTTTATCTAATAATTTGAAATGATAGACGAAAAAAGATTCGAATTGTTAAGTCGCATAGACAGTCCTGCTGATTTACGTAAATTGTCGGAAGATCAGCTACCTCAGCTCTGTCGTGAATTGCGCGAGGATATCATTGAAGAGCTCTCGGTCAATCCAGGGCACCTTGCTTCGTCGTTGGGTGTGATAGAGATTACTGTGGCTCTGCACTATGTTTTTGATACCCCGAACGACCGAATTGTATGGGATGTGGGGCATCAGGCTTATGGACATAAGATTCTGACCAGTCGTAGGAATCAGTTCTATACTAACAGGAAACTTGACGGCATCCGTCCTTTCCCTTCTCCTGACGAGAGCGAGTACGACACTTTTGCCTGTGGACACGCGTCCAACAGTATATCTGCAGCCCTCGGTATGGCTGTTGCTGCAAAGAAAGATGCTGTTGCAGACAATGCAGAGCGTAAGGTCGTTGCAGTCATTGGCGATGGTGCGATGAGTGGCGGATTGGCTTTTGAAGGCATCAACAATGTGTCAAGCACCCCTAATGACATGCTTATCATACTTAATGATAATGACATGAGCATTGACCGCGCTGTCGGTGGAATGGAGAAATATCTCCTTCAACTTGATACGAATGCCACGTATAATGACTTGCGTTTCCGGCTCTCCAACTGGCTTCATAGAAAGGGAATGCTCAACGATAATCGTAAGAAAAGCATACTCCGTCTGAATAATGCCATAAAATCGGCATTGTCACATCAGCAGAATATCTTTGAGGGAATGAACATCCGTTACATCGGTCCTTTCGATGGTCATGATGTAAAAGAGGTCGTTCGTATCCTGCGACAGATAAAGAACATGAGTGGTCCGAAACTTCTTCACTTGCATACAACAAAAGGCAAGGGCTATGAACCGGCGGAGAATAATGCTACCGTCTGGCATGCTCCGGGAAAGTTCGACCCGGAGACCGGTGAGCGCATAGTGTCATCCGACAATAACGAGCCACCTCGTTTTCAGGATGTCTTTGGCGAAACACTGCTTGAACTGGCTAAGCAAAACCAGCGTATCGTAGGGGTCACTCCTGCCATGCCAAGCGGGTGCTCCATGAATATCATGATGAAAGAGATGCCCGAGCGTTGTTTCGACGTAGGAATCGCCGAAGGACATGCTGTCACTTTCTCCGGTGGAATGGCTAAGGACGGGCTTATCCCTTTCTGTAATATCTACAGTGCCTTTTCACAACGTGCATACGACAATATCATCCACGACGTAGCCCTCCTCAAGTTACCCGTTGTCCTGTGTCTCGACCGAGCAGGACTGGTGGGCGAGGACGGTGCCACTCATCATGGTGCGTTCGACATTGCGGCATTGCGCCCTATACCGAATATCACTATCGCTGCCCCTATGGATGAACATGAGTTGCGCAGACTGATGTTTACAGCACAACTTCAAGAGCACGGTCCTTTCGTCATACGTTATCCTCGGGGCAATGGAGTACTCGTCAACTGGCGTTGTCCGCTCGAGAAAATCGTCATTGGTACGGCTCGTAAACTGCACGACGGCGAGGAGACAGCCGTACTTACTGTTGGTCCTATGGGTAATGATGTCGTCGAGCTCATACGTGAGCACGACCTCAATGTGGCACATTACGACATGCGTTTCGTTAAGCCGCTCGATGAGGCAGCACTCCGTGAGGTTGGCGAACGCTTCTCTCGTATAGTGACAATCGAGGATGGCGTGCGCAACGGAGGATTCGGTTCGGCTGTTCTTGAGTGGATGGCAGACCATCACTACAAGCCCGAGGTCATCAGAATGGGACTTCCTGATTATTTCGTTGAGCATGGCACAGTGGCTGAACAGCGCCATATCGTACATCTCGACAAGCAGGCTATACTTAAGGCAATAACGAATAAATAAACGAGACATGCCCTCTGCAACAGTGGGCTATTACTGATTTATGAAGATAATCATTGTTGGAGCCAAGGCAATAGGCTCACATCTGTCACAGCTCCTTTCGCGTAACAACGAGGATGTGACACTCATTGACGAGGACGGCGAGCGCTTGGCACAGTTAGCTGCCGATTACGACATCCTTACCATGCAGGCTCCGCCTTGCAGTCTTGCTACGATGCGCGATGTCGGTGTGGCAAAAGCTGACCTGTTCATAGCCGTCACATCTAATGAGAATCAGAACGTTCAGTCATGTATCATGGCTCGTAGGTTAGGTGCAAAGAAGACCGTTGCCAAGGTGGAGAACAAGGAATACATCCTCGACGAGTATATTGATTTCTACAAAGGTCTTGGCTTGAGCAGCATCATTTATCCGGAGATGCTTGCTGCCAACGACATCATCAGCGGACTGAAGATGTCGTGGGTTCGCCAGCGATGGGATGTTCATGACGGCGCACTCGTCATGCTTGGTATAAAACTTCGTCAGGAATGCACCATCTTAGGTCGTCCCCTGCGCGATATATGCGGTCCGGAAGACCCTTATCATGTTGTTGCTGTGAAGCGCGGCAATGAGACATTCATTCCCGGAGGTAATGATGAGCTGGAAATATATGACCTCGCGTTCTTCATGACCACAAAGCAATACATTCCTTATATCCGTAAGATTGTAGGTAAGGAGGGATATACAGATGTCAAGAACGCAATGTTCATGGGTGGCGGCAAGACCTGTGTGCGCTCAATCCTGAACCTTCCTGATTATATGCACGCAAAGGTTATCGAGATAAACGAAAACCGTTGTAATGAACTTAACGATCTCTTTGGCGACAAGTGTCTTGTCATCAATGGCGACGGGCGTGACGCTTCTCTGCTGGCAGAAGAGGGTATAAAGAATACTCAGGCTTTCGTAGCACTCACCAACAATTCAGAGACCAATATCCTTGCGTGCCTTGCTGCTAAGAAGCAAGGTGTGCGAAAGACCATTGCGATGGTCGAGAACCTCGATTACATCAGTATGGCAGAGAGCTTGGATATTGGTACAATCATCAATAAGAAAACCATTGCAGCAAGTCATATCTATCAGTTGATGCTCGATGAGAATGTGCGTAATATGCGTTTCCTCACCATTGTGCAAGCCGATGTGGCTGAGTTTATCGCTATGGAAGGGTCGCGCATCACCAAAAAGCCTGTCAAGGATCTTGCCATTCCACGCGGCATGACGATAGGTGGTCTTGTGCGTAACGGAGAAGGTTTCTTGGTTTCCGGTAACACCCAGATACAGGCTGGCGACACCGTCATGGTGTTCTCGTATAAAGCCAACATCAACCGTGTGGAGGAATTGTTCAAGAAATCATGCTGTTTTTCACTTTAAATAACTGACAGAATACCCGACGATGATAAACGGTAAGATGATATTCAAGGTGTTAGGGTCGCTGCTCTTCATAGAGTCAGGACTGCAGATGCTTTGCATGTTGGTAGCTTTCTACTATGGCGAGCCTGATTTGCTCGCATTCAACATCTCATTCATAATAACTCTCTTTGGTGCTCTCTTCTTCCGTTATCTGGGCAGACAAGCCAACAACTCACTCACTCGTCGCGACGCTTACCTCGTCGTGACGCTGTCATGGGTTATCTTCAGTCTGTTCGGTACCCTGCCATTCCTCATCAGTGGCTATGTAGAGAGTTTCACTGATGCCTATTTCGAGACAATGTCGGGCTTCACCACAACAGGTGCGACGATAATCGACGACGTTGAGGCGTTGCCTCACGGACTCCTGTTCTTCCGTTCGCTGACACAGTGGATAGGTGGTCTGGGAATAGTATTCTTTACCATTGCCCTCCTGCCGTCGATGACGGGCGGTTCCGTGCGTGTCTTTGCCGCTGAGGCTACCGGACCTATCAGGACAAAACTGCATCCGCGACTGTCGACGAGTGCCAAATGGATTTGGTCCGTATATATCATTCTGACCATTGCCTGCGGTGCGTGCTATTACTATTTCGGAATGTCTGATTTCGATGCGGTCAACTACGCCATGACGACTACTGCGACAGGTGGATTCGCCACACACAACATGAGTACGGAGTTCTTCCGCTCGCCGGCAATCGAATATACGTGTATCGTTTTCTGCTTTCTCTCAGGTGTGAACTTTGTGCTGTTGGGTTCTGCCGTAATGAAACTCAAGTTCAAGCAGTTTGTAAGGAACTATGAACTACGATTGTATCTGTCGCTGATAGCCGGTGCTACATTTTTCATAATGTTGGAACTCATCATCCGCAATGGCTATGGCATAGAGCATGCCTTCCGGTCGTCGCTGTTTCAGGTAGTGTCGTTCATAACCACAACGGGCTTGTTCAGCGACGACGCTGCCCTCTGGCCGCACGTCACATGGATCGCTCTGGCTGCATTGATGTTCGTAGGAGGCATGTCGGGCAGTACTGCCGGTGGTCTGAAATGTATTCGTCTGGTAATGATTGTGAAGATGGTGAAGAACGAGTTTCGCCAGCTTCTGCACCCGAATGCCGTCATTCCTTTAAGTGTCGATGGTAATAACGTCTCTCAGCAGAAACGCAATTCGCTGCTGGCATTGATATCGGTGTATTTGATGCTGATTTTCATACAGGCATTTGTGTTGTCAGTGGCAGGCATCGATTCCACCAATGCCATTACAATCATCTTGAGCAGTCTTGGCAATGTAGGTCCGACACTGGGTATAGAGATTGGTCCGACCATGTCGTGGAGTGTATTACCCGTATTTGCCAAATGGATGTGTGTGTTCTCTATGCTACTCGGACGTTTAGAGTTCTTCAGCGTATTGGTGATATTCACACGCTCATTCTGGAAGGATAATTGATTGATATGTAAAATAAACAATAAAAACAAGAAACAATATGTTCAAATTCAAACCTCTGCTTATGCAGTCACTTTGGGGTGGCGAAAAGATCATCCCTTTCAAGCATCTCTACAGCGACCTTACCAATGTCGGTGAGAGCTGGGAGATTTCTGGTGTAAAGAATAATGAGACAGTGGTCGATGGAGGCGAGTATGACGGTACGCCACTCAATGTTTTGGTAGAGCGTCTTGGTCCGAAACTCGTAGGACAGGATAATTATGAGCGTTTCGGCAATGAGTTCCCACTCCTTATAAAGTTCATCGATGCGCGCGACGACCTCTCCATTCAGGTGCATCCTACCGACGAGATAGCTCTGCGTCAGGGACGTCGGCGTGGTAAGACGGAGATGTGGTATCTCATGAGCAGCGACAAGAGAGCAAAGCTCTACTCTGGTCTGAAGAAGAAAATAACACCCGAGGAGTATGCAGCAATGGTCGAGAACGACACTATCTGTGATGCCCTCGCACAGTATGAGGTGAAGGAGGACGACGTGTTCTTCCTGCCGGCAGGACGCATTCACGCTATCGGTGCAGGCTGTTTCCTTGCAGAGATTCAGCAGACAAGCGATGTCACATGGCGTATCTATGATTTCAAGCGTAAGGATAAGGATGGCAACTATCGCGAGCTGCATACAAAACAGGCTGCCGAGGCAATCAACTACAATGTTGAGAAGGACTACCGCACGAACTATCTTCCTGAGAAGAACCAGGGTGTAAACCTTGTCTCTTGTCCTTATTTCAATACCGCGGTCTATGACTTGAATGAGCCTATGACAATCGATTACAGCGAACTCGACAGTTTCGTGATTCTCATTGGTCTCTCCGGCGAAGGCACTGTCACCGATGCAAAGGGAAACACCACAAGCCTGAAAGCAGGCGAAACGATACTCCTGCCTGCGACAAACGCACAGGTAAAAGTAGAGGGAACGGTGAAGTTCCTCGAGACTTACGTCTGATCCGTATCTTTAATATATTATCAACGCCCGGCACCATACGATGTCGGGCGTTGATTGTTTGCCTTCCGAATAACCCCAAAACGGTCAATAGACCGCATTTGCTTAGATTTGTTATTACCGTCATGCTTCCTGCCTGCTTTAGTCCGCTTGCCGGTATCTGCGATGTCATTACATCTCGACGTAGCCCGCTACGCCCGCGGTAACAAGACTGCTAATCTGCTCAACAATCAGACGAAATCAGGCAAGGAATCTATTGACCGTTTTGGGATAAAAGAACGCAAAACTTTACAAATTGTCTTCTCTGACGCTCTGAGATTCTTCTCTGATTAACCAACCGTTAGATGACGGACGAATACCGAAGTTTTGAGTAGCTTGCTATGTCGTTGACATTCAGCAGGTTAACTGTCAATGGATGAAAATAAGAGCGGAATGAGTTTCTAAAACCTATGTTTTCATCGTCTGAAAGCACCGTTATTAAACGCTCATTCCGTTCTTTCTATCATCTCATTCCGCCCTTTCTACAACATCATTCGGGCGGAATGACCATTTTCGGACGGTTTTATCAATGTTTTTCTGGCGTTTTTCTGAAAAATCATTTCTATTTCGTGATTTTCCGAAAAGATTTTTTCTTGTGAATTTTCTTTACCTTATCGATTTTTATACAAAACGGTTAGCAGAGTATGTCATGGTTTCTTTCTTCTCTATCAGACGTGGATAAGGCAGAATATAATGAACGATTATAGCTTAATATACGCCCACCTCGTCGAGGAAGAACCAAGCTTCATATCCCACACCATAGTGCCAGTCGGGACACAGTCCAAGTGTCTTGACATCGACTTTAATGTATCGTGCGCTGACGGCGCTACTGCTTTCTGCTTTGCCTTCGACGAACTTAACCTGCATGTCGCGGTCTTCGGCAAACTCGAAGCTGCCGAATGGCGTGAAAGTCGTACCGTCGGTGCTGACTGAGTATGTGCCTCCCTTAGGCAGCAATATCCATGCTCCTAACTGATGCAGGAAGTCGGTTGTGATAGTGCGGAACGTCTTTTCTTCGCCAAGGTCGATGATGAACGATGCGTCCTCACCTTTCCATCCGACCCAGCTCTCCACGTATGTCGTTCCGCCGAACAGTCCGTCGGTGATGGCAGTCTCGCCCAGTTTGACATATTTCTTCTCCGGAGGCAGGAGGAATGTCACCTTTGCTCCCTGCGCCATGCTTTTCTCTTTCTGCGGAAGGAAGCGTTTGCGGTAGAGCTTACAGTAGTCTGCCGGTTTGTTGTTGCGTTCGTTAAGTGTCTGTACGCCGAAGTCGGCAGTGCGTTGCTCGAAAAGGTCGAGCAGTGCCGAACGGTCGTTGCCGGGTTTCGTGCGGGCTATCTCGAGTTCGGAATATTGCAGTGTGAGTCGGCTCTGCTGCACATGATACAGCCTGACGGCATCATCGCTGACAGCAGCTTCGGCTTTGTCGAACAGTTCGTTGTAGGTCTTTATCATCCGTTCGTTGAGCATTCCGTCCTTATGCGATATCGGCGAGTCGTATATCCACAGGTCGACGCCGCTACAGAGAAGGGCGCCTTGCATGAGCTTCTGATATTGGTACATGAACGGAGCCGCCTTGCCGTAGTAACCCTCCATGAAATCAAGCATCAGACTGTCGGCATCCTGACAGGGATTCCACATGAGTTTTGCAATCATGTAGGCACGCAGTTCGGTGAAATCGCCGCCTTTGATACCGTTGACCTGCGAGAAGTGCATCGTCACATGATTGTCCTTGAACAGCTTAATGTTAGGTTGCAGGATATGGAAGTTTGGGAATGGGCTGACGGTATTGTCGAAATTGATACCGTAGTCCCATACGAAGATATTATCTGAAATGCGCGACCACCCCTCGAGAGCTTCGACAAACTGCCGTCCTGACGCGTTTTCTGTCAGTGGCACCTCGCGCTTGCAGTCAATGTCGCATAGCATTATGTTCACGTTAGGCAACGGCTTGACATGCTTCGGCGGTTGCATGGTGAAGAGGTAGGCGAGGGTAGAAAACTCCTTGTCGGGGTATCGTTCCGCCAGTTTGTTAAGGAATCGTATGTAGTTTCCGCTGTGGGCGCCTTCGTATTCGTCGACAGCCATGCAGTTCTCGCAGTGGCAGTAGGTGTCGTTTCCGTCGTTCTGGCTAACGCTGATCATTTTCATGCCAGGATTGGCGCGGAAGATGCTGTCGAGCTGTGTGCATGCCGCCTCAAAGACATCAGGATTGGTCAGACACCATTGGCTGTGGTCGCCCGGGCGTCGCTCGCCGTTTATCAGTGAGTAATACTCGGGATGCTCCTTGCCGAAGCGCTTTGAAGGCAGGATGCGGTTGAAGGTGTGAACCCACATATTGCCAATGAACAGCTCCTTAGGCTCCTCCAGACGAAACCACATCTTGTATATCGGGTCTTCATATCCATAGCTTTGTGTCTGACGATAGCGGAATGCAGGCGACTCGCTGCGGTGGAGCGCAGGAATGGTTATCGTAGGTCGCTTGTCGAGAGTATAGAAGTCCTTTGCGTAGTATTTCACGCCCAGGACGTCCTCAAGCAGAGTGACAACGCCATATATTGACCCCTTGTCGCCTCCTGTCTTGATATGTAGTATGCCCTTTTCGCATACGATCTCGAAACCATCCTCGCCGACCTTCGACGACTGCTCGCCGATAATGATGTGTGTGCCATTGCCAGTTGTCGGAGAAAGGGGCAACACTGCGCCGGTGATACGGTTTATAAAGTCCTGTAATAGCTTCGCTGCCGCATTGTTGGCACTGTTGTCATCGACAATGGCAATTTCGGTTTTTGCTTTACTATTGTCAGCTGTGCAGATGCGTTAAGACAAATGATCGACATGAGCAGAAGCACTGCTGTTTTCTTTATGCTGTTCAACATATTAATGAATGGTTTATTCTAACATTTATACATCTTACGCAGAACATACAGTATGAGAGAGTGTGGAGCAATATTCTGAAGCATATACTGAGCCTTTGAGAGCCAGTCGAGAGTGTAGTACATCTTCAGTCTCTTCTTCATTGCTATCTTAACGATTCTTCCGGCTATGGTCACAGGCGAACTGCCGTTGATCTCGTCGCTTGCCATTGCCTCAAAGGCATCGTTCATGTGAGTGTATATCTCACTGCCGTTGGTGTTGCTCTTCCGCGCTGCAGTGAAGCCTGTCTTCACATCGCCCGGCAGAATGCTCGATACCTGGATATGGAAGGGGTGAAGCTCGTTGCGCATGGCATAGGCGATGGCATTTACTGATGTCTTTGTGGCAGAATACAGACCTTGGAATGGCAACGGGAAGATAGCTCCCACGGAACTGATGAATAGAATCCTTCCTCGCTCTCCATTACGGTTTAGCTGCTGGTTGCGCATATAAGGTAGTGCGGCTTGTGCTACGCGGAGAGGACCGTGTGCGTTGACGTCGAACTGAAAGAGCATTTCCTCCTCTGTCATCATCTCTAATGCTCCGGCAACACCAGAGCCGGCACAGAGAATGAGAATATCGATTCTCGAAGAGCGTTCAATGACGGTGTCGATGGCTGTTTTAATACTGTCACGATTTGTGACATCGCATGTCAGATGACTGACGCCCTCCTGAGGGCGCTCTGTACGCGACAGATCATATACCGTGAAATTCTTCTCTGACATTTGTCGTGCCACCTCGCGCCCTATGCCCGACGATGCACCTGTGATGACAACAACTGGGTTGCCTTGTGTGGTTTCTTGTGAATTCATATTGATAAATTATTTGTGCAAAGATAGCAAAAAAGCGGAAAACAAAAGAAAATAACACGCGCGTATTGTGAAATTCATTTTTTTTAGTTACCTTTGCCATTTCAAAAACAAGAAATAATTGAGTAAATGGCAAAAATAGAAATTAAGAAGGTCGAGAATAAGAAAGACCTTACTCGTTTCATAGACCTGCATTACGATCTTTATAAAGGCAATGAATATGATGCTCCGCCGCTCTTTTTTGATGAGATGGGAGCTCTTGACAAGAAGAAAAATGCTGCTTTCGAATTTTGTGAGGCTGATTATTTTCTCTGTTACAAGGATGGAAAGCTTGTCGGGCGCGTGGCGGCGATAATCAATCATAAGGCAAACACAAAATGGAACAGAAAGGACGTGCGCTTCGGATGGATTGAGTTCATTGATGACATAGAGGTGTCACGTGCCCTGTTAGAGACTGTCAAGGAGTGGGGACGGGCAAGGGGAATGAACCAAATTGTCGGTCCGCTTGGTTTCACTGACTTCGACCCGGAAGGAATGCTCATTGAGGGTTTTGACCAGCTCGGAACAATGCCGCTGCCTTACAACTATCCGTATTATCCTGAGCACATGGAGAAACTCGGCGGTTGGGAGGCTGATAATAACTATATCGAGTGTAAGTTGCCTATTCCTTCTGAGGTGCCGGAGAAATATGCAAAGATATCAGAGATGATTCAGACACGCTACGGACTACGCGTGAAAAAGATTAAAAACCGCAAGGAGGTCTTCAATGGAGGCTATGGGAAGAAGATTTTTGAACTGATAAATATATGCTACCAAGACCTCTATGGTTTCTCGGAGCTATCGGAGAAGCAGATTGACCAGTATGTAAAACTATATCTTAACTTCGTTGATTACGATCTTATCACGCTCATAGAGGATTCGACATGCGATAACAAACTTGTTGGTTTTGGTATTACGATCCCTTCACTGACTAAGGCATTGCAGAAATGCCGCCGCGGACGACTGTTTCCTTTTGGTTGGTGGCACATACTCCGTGCGTTGAAGTTCCATAAAACAAAGGTTGTTGACTGTCTGCTCGTCGGTGTGTTGCCGGAGTATCGTAAGAAGGGAGCTAATGCTCTGTTGTTCTCTGATCTTATTCCGCGTTATGTGTCGTACGGTTGGGAGTGGGGCGAGACCCAGGCAGAGATGGAGACAAACACTGCCGTTCAGAGTCAATGGTCGGAGCTTGACGTGACAATCCACAAGCGCAGAAGATGCTATAAGAAATCACTTTAAACCCAAACTGGTCAATAGACCGCAGTGCCTTTTTATTATCAAAGATCAAGAGCTTTCCTACTGCTTTCGCCCGCTTGTGTGGCATCTTACCAGCCTTATTACCTCGCCGTAGCCCGCTACGCCCACGGTAACAAGGCTCGCTGGTCTGCTCAACAATCAGACGAAATCACTTAGGAATCTATTTACCGATTAGGGTTAAATGAGACAAAAATATAATTCGGGCAGGTTCTGATGATTGTTGGAACCAGCCCGAATTGTTTTTATAAATGTAAGGAGAGTTGTCAGAATCGTATCATAGCTTGGCCGGAGAGTACCAACATGTGATAGCGGTTGTTGTCGCGCCTGTCGATTGACGGCATGGTGCTGTAGTCGGCATTGAATTTAACATCAAAATGTTGTTTCGCACGAAGTCCTAACGACAGTCCTGTGGTAGCGCATAGTCCTATCTTACGCTCCTCTTGTATTGTCGTTGTCTGGTGGGCGGGATAGAAAGTTGTGCCGCCGATCACCTTTGCGCCTAAGAAGAGACGCTCATAGAGAGGGAGTGAAAAGTATGCACCTGCTTGGGTTGTATAGAAATGCATGCTGCCTACAATCTCTTTTTTTGACTTAGTGATGTAGTTAATGTCGGAGACTCCGAATTGTCCTCCTATACCCCAGTTGTCGTGAAAGAAATAAGCACCTTCGAAACCGGCTGTGCCACCGGTGCTGGAGCGCACCTTCTCCGTGATGTTGTGATCGCGGAGAGGAGCATAGAAACCGGCATAGATGCCAAAGAACGACGGGTTGCTGTCGGCATCGGAGAGTACAACGTCGTCAGGATTGTAGCTTTTCTTACTCTTTGGGAACAGTGCATCGGCAATCCAGTAGCCGAACTCTGCGCTCATGATACCGATGCCTGCTCCTGCAAGGATGTCGCTCATCCAGTGACGGTTGTTCATCATTCGCATCACGCCGGTGACAGTGGCTATGGAATATCCTCCCACGGAAATCCACGGACTGATGTGCCCATACTCCTTCGAGAGCATCGTTGCCGACATGAATGCCGTCGCTGTATGACCGGACGGAAAACTGTTGTTTGCTGTTGCGTCAGGGCGCTCTTCATGAACAATGCTCTTTATCGAATAAGTGGTTATGCTGTGCAGAAGTATGGCGGAGGCGTTGGCAACGAGCATCTTCTTCCATGGTGTCTTTCCTTTCACACCGGCGAGCTTCATGCCGAGCATGATTGCCGTGGGAGTGTACTGTATCTTGTCGTCGATACTGCTTTTGAAGTATGGAAGGAAACTATTGCGCATGGAGCGGAAATGATGGTTGTGGTGCATCTCGATAAGACCTCCGATAATGAGAGGCACACCGATGAATGTCGACTGTACCCACCGTTTCTTGAACAGACGCTCGCCTTTGTACTTTGTTTTTGCGGAGAGGTAATCGTTCGGTTGCGGCGCAATGTGCTGCAACGCAGAATCTGTATGTACAATAAAAATGCTGTCCTCCTGTGCGTGGAGGACAACATTTGATGTTAGTAAGAATGTTGATAATATCAACAGTTTGATATAACTCATTGGTGTTATCTGTTCGCTTTTATCTGTGTCACTTCAGCTGTGCCGTTCCATTTGAGAGTCAGTTCAAAGTCCTTGTTGGTCTTTATCGTCACCTTTGGCTTCTCTTCTTGTGAACTACGCTTTGCAACCTTTATGTATATGTTGCCGTCTTTCCCAAAAGGATAGCGGTCTATGCTGTAAGCATCAAGCAGATTGACATCAATGGTGAGCTTGCCGTCCGGCACATTGGCTCTGATGCCGAAGATGTATTCTATCAGTTCGGCGATAGGTGTGAGACCTGTCCATCCGACGAAATCCTTACGTGCCATGAAGCCCGGGGCAGAGCTTTCCGGAGCATAGTACTCCCAGAAGGTGCCGGTCTGCTTGTAGACATCAAGTACATTCTTGTAATGGTTCATCTCAATGTCCCACGCCAACCGATCGTAGCCTTTCTCTTTCAAACCACTTATCACCATGTAGGTCGCTGACGGCCATACGCCGCCGACCCAATAACGACCGTTGGCTTTATATTTAGGGTGCTGTGCTGAAAGCGATGCCGGTGCATGATGTCTGAAGAACTTGGTGGTGTCTGCCAGATGAGCAACGAGTTTGTCGAGGCGCTCTTTGGGCAATACATCCGTGTGGAGTGCCCAATAGGCATATATGCCCTGTGTCGTTGAGAGTGTGCCGTCGCGGTACTCATCGTATAGAAACTCATCGCTCTCGCTCCACATACGGTCGTTGATGTACTTGGTCATCATCTTTATCTCGTCTTCAAACTCTTCTATCTCCTGCCAGCGCTCAAGATAGAAGCCCATCTGAAGAAGAATCTTATTCATCATAATCTGCTGCAGGCAGGCGTCAAGCCATACCATGTGACCATTAGAATAGATGGTGTTATAGTGTTCCGGCACGCGGGGCATGTTGTCCATGCCTGTTCCCCAGCCGGAACTCCAGTACATTCCACTCTGCCATGTGTGGTTCAGTTTCAGCCATTTGCAGTATGCCGCCAGTGCGGGGAATACCTTGTTCAGACGCGAGTCGTCGCCATACTGAGTGTAATACAGCCATTCTGACCACGGGAGGATGTTCGGACCTGTGGATGTAGGGTCGTAACGTCCGAAACAGTCAGAACCGTCTGCGCGTATCTCGCGACAGATAAATCCGTCGGGATGCTGCTTGGCATAGAAGTTGTCGAGGGTTTTCTGAAAAGGAAAGAACCGCTCTCCATAGCGGGTGAACATGGTTATAAACGCGCAGTCCCACATGAAGATATTGCCATTGTAGGGAGGCGAGATATATGATGTCACGAAACCTGAGTCGTCGAGAGGCTGCCCGATGTTCTTCAACCCTATCTCCCAGGCTTTCCAATACATTTCTATCTCTTTTTCATGCCCCTCCCATGATGGCAACGGAAGCACTTTCTTAGCCTCGGCAAAGGAGGCGGGCTTGGTGCGTTCCGGCTTTGCTGTGCGGAATGTGTTCTCTGCTACAAGTGGCTCGTATGTATCCTTGTATGGCAGCTTGTAGAGAGGTGAGCCGGAGCTTATCAGATTCTGTGATATGCCCGACAATGATGCGCAGCAGAACAGCATTAGCAGTAGTTTCCTCATTCGCTTTTCCTTAGTTTAGAAATGCCACTCTACGAAAGCCTCCATTGCTTCATAGCATGTCAAGCCAAGTTTGTCGTACAAGGCTGCTGTTGCTCTGTTGCGATCCTCTGAACGTTGCCAGAACAGGCGTTCGTCATTGCCAAGGAATGGAGCACATTCCATCTGTGACTGGTGGCGCAGGATAGAGTTACGCTTGTTGCGGAGCTCGTCGGGACTCATTGGGACAGCCATTTCGATTTCCTCAATGCTATACTCTGCCCATGCTCCGCGATACATCCATACGCGGCAATTCTTAAGCCATTCAGGATTCTCCTTGCGCAGCTCATTCATCACATCGAACACTGCTTCTGTACATTTACGGTGTGTTCCGTGTGGGTCGGCAAGGTCGCCGGCAACGAATATCATGTGTGGCTTAATCTCGGTGATGATGTCTTTCACACGCTTGTAGTCCTCTGGTCCTAAAGGCAGTTTCTCTATTTTGCCACTCTCATAGAAAGGCATGTCAAGGAAATGGATCTGTTCCTTTGGGATATCATTGTATGCGCAAGCCATGCGAGCCTCTCCACGACGGATGAGTGCTTTGAGTGTAAGCATATCGCGTGTGTTGTAATCGTCAGCATTGTTTTTCTTGGTGAGTTCTTTTATTTCATTATATTTCTCTTTGATAGTATCGTCCGGTTGCTTGCAGAAGATTTTCTGGAAGCCGTTCATAAAGTGCATATAGCGCATTACTTCCTCATTGGTCACAGCAATATTTCCTGAGGTGTGGTATGCTACGTGCACAATGTGACCATGACTTACCATACGCTGTATGGTTCCACCCATAGAGATTACATCGTCGTCAGGGTGTGGAGAGAAGACGAGAACGGTCTTTGGGAAAGGGAATGCACGCTCCGGACGGTGTGTGTCGTCTGCATTTGGTTTGCCGGCAGGCCAGCCTGTGATAGTATGTTGCAGCTCATCGAATACTTTTACATTGATTTCATAGTATGTTCCGTACTTGTCGAGAAGGTGTTGCAGACCATTGTCAATGTAATCCTTCTGAGTAAGTTTAAGTATAGGTTTGTCTGTTTTAAGTGCCAGATCGCAAACAAGCTTGCGCAGCTCTTTGTTGTACTTCATAGCCATATTGGTCCTTTCTTTTATGAATTTAATAATAGATTTTATTGTATTTAAATGTATTTAATAAAGTTCGTGTCGAGGTGTGAATAATGATACCATATTATATGGAATGAATTATTACCTCTCCCCTGCAAAAGTACTAATTATTTTTTATATAACGACTGATTATCCTCATTTTATAGTACCTTTTTTCTGTTTTTAATTATTCATTACTTAAAGAATAACATCAATGTGTCGAGAGCTTTGCAGGTGACTGCATGCAATCTTATTTTGTATGCTTTTGTGCCTTATCGAACTTCTTCCATAGCTTTTGTTTAATGGTCTCTTCCTTTAATTTCCCGGTGAACGCTTTGGCAATCTCTTCTTTTTCTTTTTCTTTTTCGGACGAGGCGTAGGCATGCCGGAATCCTTGCCTGTCGTTCCAGTGACCGCGGGTGAAGTCGGGGAAGGCAACCGAAGCGCTGTTGTTGTCCATTGACAGACTGCCCAGTTCTGCAAGACAGCACCATTCTGCAAGGTCGTATACGTCGATGTCGAGTGGCAGACCATTGAGAAGACAGTAGATAAGACGGCTGTCCATTATATAATCCATACCGCCGTGACCGCCTACTTCCTTTGCGTCAACGCCGTATTTCTTCAGTATTGGGTGTTCATATTCCCGTTCAAGTTTCTGCTGTTCTTCGGCAGAGATGAACGAATGCTCAAAGGAGTAATGCTCTTCCGGGTATTTCGTCGCATAGCCCTTGGTGCCGGTGAGCTTGTAAAGACGGTTGTATGGCTGTGGATTCATTACATTATGTTGAATCTCTACGACCTTTCCACCGGCGGTCCGCATGAGTGTTGTCGTATGGTCGCCGTTTCGGAAGCTGCTGCATTCCTCGCCGGTTACCTTTTCTACATATTCTTTTCCGTGTACGCTCTTCGTATCCATTGCCACAAGCGTGGTGAAACGGTCTCCGCGATGTATGTCGAGAGCCTGCGCCACTGGTCCAAGCCCGTGGGTGGCGTAGATGTCGCCACGGTTGTCGCGGTTATATATCATGCGCCATCCGAGTTGCGTCTTGTCGTTAGGGTCTTTCCAATATTCATCCCAGTAAGGGTCGAGGGTGTGTATGTAAGCTCCTTCTGCGCGCAGCACCTCGCCAAAGAGTCCGTTCTGTGCCATGTTGAGCGTTGTCATCTCGTACCAGTCGTAGCAGCAGTTCTCGAGCATCATGCAATGCAGCTGTTTCGTTTCTGCGAGGTTTATCAGAGCCCAGCACTGTTCCAAGTTCATGGCAGCCGGCACTTCTATGGCGACGTTCTTTCCATGTTCGAGCGCATACTTCGCTATCGGAAAATGATGATTCCAGTCTGTCGCAATATATATAAGGTCAATGTCTTCGCGTTCGCAGAGTGTCTTATATCCGTTCTCGCCATAAAATACTGCAGCCGGAGGCAGGTCGCGTTTGCGGAGATACTGCTGACAGCGGTCGGCACGCTCTTTGTCGTAGTCGCACAGTCCCTTTATGTCAACGCCGTTAATATATGTGTAGCGTGCTACAGCCGATGTGCCGCGCATTCCAAGTCCGGCAAATCCGATACGCACACAATTCATTTCCGGTCTGCGAAGGGCTATTGCCGTCGGCTGTCCTGCGGGACGTACAGGCGTGTCAACGACTATCTGTCCTTTGTCCCAATGCCATTTTGTTGAGGGTGATAGCGACTGTGCCGCACTGATTGAAGCATGACATACAATGCTTAGTAGAAGGATCGTTAATTTTTTCATAGATTTTATAGTATTGTTATTTGTTTCTTTTCGCCTTTCTTGAGTGTCAATTTATGTTCTTTCCCGTTTGCACGCAGTGTCGTCGTTCCGCCTTCCCTTGCGTAAATTGTCGCAGAGACAGCCCGCCCGTCTTTCCATTTCAAGTCTACTGTGAATCCGCCGCGGGCACATAGTCCGCTGAATGCTCCGTCTTTCCATGCCTGTGGGCAGGCAGGGAGCAGTGTGATGCTCTCCGGAGTGCTCTGTATGAGCATCTCCGCTATACCGGCACTACCGCTGAAGTTGCCGTCGATCTGAAACGGTGAGTGTGCATCGAGCAGGTTCGGATAAGTGCCTCCTCCGCTGCGACGGTCGGCTCCTTCGTATTTGTCGGGCGACACGTAGTTGAGCAGTGTACGCACCATGTGGTAGGCATTCTTGTCGTCGAGCAGTCGGGCAAAGAGGTTTATTCTCCACCCGGTGCTCCACCCGGTGGTCTTGTCGCCTTTTATCTCCAATGAGCGTGCGGCAGCCTTTGCCAGTTCAGGCGTCGTCGCCGGCGTGATATGATGTCCCGGATACAAGCCTATGAGATGCGACTGGTGTCGGTGTGTCCAGTCAGCGTCGTCCCAGTCATGATACCATTCGAGGAGTTGTCCTCGTCTGCCTGTCTTGTATGGGCGTAAGCGGGCAAGTCTGTTGTTTGCCTTCCGGCAGAAATCCTCGTCGATGCCCAGTTCCGTTGCCGCTTTCACGGCATCGCCCACGCACTCGCGGATAATGGCAAGGTCGGCAGTGCCGCCATAGAAGAAACTGCCGTTGTAACCTTTGTCCGTAATAAAATGGTTCTCCGGCGATGTTGACGGCATGGTTATTAGTTCTCCGTCCTTTTCGATGAGCCAGTTCAAACAGAACTCCGCGGCATTTTTCAGCGTAGGGTAGTATTCGGCAATGAACTGCTTGTCTTTGGTGAACATATAGTGTTCCCACAGATGAGTGGCAAGCCATGCGCCTCCCATGGTCCAGTTTGCCCATTCCGGACTTTCGTTCTGCTCGCCAACGGGCGAGGTCATTGCCCAGATGTCGCTGTTGTGTCCTGCGCACCATCCGTTGTTTATGCCATAGAACGACTGTGCCGTCATACGCCCCGTGCGCTCCATTGATTTAATGAATGTAGCCAGTGGCAGGTGCATCTCTGACAGATTTGTCGTCTCCGCGCCCCAGTAGTTCTCCTCAAGGTTGATGTTGATAGTGTAATTGCTACGCCAAGGAGCGTCCATGTCTTCATTCCATAATCCTTGCAGGTTGGCAGGGACAAACGGTGTGCGGCTACTTGAAATAAGCAGATAGCGACCATATTGGAAATACAATGCCTCGAGTTCAGGATTGCTCTGGTGCTGTTCGACATAGTTGCGCAGCTGCCTGTCGGTGGTCATCGCTTTTATCGCTGCGTCAGTCTTGCCAAGATCGAGACTGACACGATGGAAATATCGCTGGTAGTCTGCGATGTGACTGTCGCGCAACTGCTTATATGCTTTCGCCGAAGCTTTGTTGATGATGCGCAGTGCAGCGACTTTATAGTCTCTGCCTTCTTTCACGGGGTTTTTGTCGGAGGCGTTGAAACTCGTCGCGTTGGCTATGGTTATCACGACGTCCTTACAGCCTTTCACACGAAGGGTATTACCCTCTGCCACTACTGTACCGCCGTTGTTTTTAATGTCGACGATAGTTGAGAAGTGTATTCCGCGGTTTTCGTCGTAATAGAAATGCCCGCCGTGCTCGCCGTTTATGTAGTATTTGTTGGCGGCATAAGCGGCATATCCGTTGCTTGTTATTCTGTTTCCTGCTGCATGGATTGTATGAGGCAACTGTGAGTCAAGGCGAATCCGCGCATTGATGCCGCCCTTTGCTTTCGTGCTGAGATGCACCACGATTACTGAATCCGGGGCAGATACGAAATATTCCGTTGAGAATCTTTTCCCGCTACGCATGTATTCTGTCTGTGCCGTCGCCGTGTTGAGCGATAAAGAACGGCGGTAGCTACCTGTCGCTGCATTGTCAAGATATTCGATAAAGAGGTTTCCGAGCGGCTGATACTTCTCGGAGTTCTTGCCCTGAAGCAGGCGTGCCAGTGAGTCAGCCTTGGCATAGTCCTCGGCGTTCAGCGCCTGACGGACGGCAGGAAGATGTCGGTAAGCTTCAGGATTGACCGACTTCATGTCGGGTTCGCCTGTCCATAGCGTGATGTCGTTGAGCGATATGCGGTCGGTCGTTGTGCCGCCATAAACAATTCCGCCCAAATGCCCGTTGCCGATAACGAGCGCTTCTTCAAAGAAATCAGCCGGACGGTCGTAGCAGAGTGTAAGATTGTCATGCGCCTTGATTTCGTGGAAAGGCCACATGAAGGCTATTGCAAGAAGTAAAGATTTCATATAGTATCTCGGTTTAGGGTCTTTTAAGCTAATGGCAGATTTCGATGCAAAGTTAATGAAATTTCTTCTTAAACGAAAAACATTGCTGTCAAATATTATCATGCCGTGCATGTATTTGGTGTTTATAAACGTGTGATACTGCATGAAAAAAACGTGATAATGATTATATAATTATTGGTGTCCGGTAAAAACTTTCCTTTTAGTTTTGTGTCTTCCATGAGCCGAGAAAGGGTCGTTATTTACCGGGCA